>Ga0208901_1000025_pt1 | contig 99726 bp, 102 predicted proteins | sample AntAceMetag02UKF_FD_184764 | JGI IMG/M metagenome (GOLD analysis project Ga0208901, IMG submission 184764) | Saline lake microbial communities from Ace Lake, Antarctica - Antarctic Ace Lake Metagenome 02UKF (SPAdes) (version 2) | ecosystem: Environmental > Aquatic > Non-marine Saline and...
TTGTAGCATTTTTCATTGTCCGGAACCGACAACTTGATCAAATTCTGTTAAAAACAGTATATTGCTAAATCTCATGGCCTACACACCCGCTTTCAAACTACAATGAGACTTGCTTCGGGAGTCGCTGGTCTTTCTTTCTGTTTGTTGATTTCTGCCACCGTATTATTAACGGCAATGGAGCGGAAGAAAACTTTTTTGATTGCAGAGGAGTTGCGTCTTGATGCTAGAATTAATGGTGTATTAAAAGCCTTTGAGGATCAGGCCAGATCGGCCACCGCCATGGCTCTTGTAGTTGCGGCTATGCCCGATGTGCAAAAGGCGTTTGGTTTTAGAAACAGAGAGCAGCTAAGTGCTATGACACTTCCCTTTTTTGAGAATGAGAAAGAAAGGCTTTCTCTTGCCCAGTTCCAGTTCCATCTTCCGCCTGCCACGTCGTTTTTGAGGCTCCACAAACCTGAAAAATTTGGCGATGACCTTTCCTCCATTCGTCAGACTGTGGTTGAAGTAAACAGGACTAAAAGGTCTATTTCTGGCATTGAGAAGGGAGTTGCGGGGCTTGGTATCCGAGGAGTGGTTCCGGTCAATATGAACGGGAACCATATCGGTTCCGTGGAGTTTGGTATTAAGCTCAATGATGATCTGGTCCTGTCCCTTAAGGATTCAATGGGGGTTGATATCTCGGTGGTTGTTCCCGATGGGGGAGGTTTTAAGTATCTTGCGAAGACCCACTCGCTGAGTATTCCTCAAAAGAGCTTTCCGTGGCTCAGAAAGATGATGAAGGCTGATGGTATCAAATTTAAGCAGGTCAACAAAAATGGAAGGGAGTTGATGACGGGCTTTGGTCAGCTAAAAGACTATAGTGGCAAGATTATAGGTGTGTTAGCTGTTCCGGCAGATATTACGGAGACCATGACTCTGATCAGGGAGACTGTGTATAAAATGGTTGCTGGCGGTGTGGGAGTGCTTTTGGTGACTATGATAGTTATTTATCTGTTGATGAATACTCTTATTAATAATCCTTTAAAACAAATTGTGGAAAGATTTCAACAGGCCGGACAAGGTGATCTCACAGTTAGTATGCAGAGCAAAGGGCTTTGTGATGTGAACTGTTCCGAAGAGTTGAATTGTGGAAAGACTGAATGCTCGAGCTACGGAATAGAAACAAAATGCTGGGAACAGAGTGGTTCTTTTTCAACCAATATCGAATGCCCTAAAATTTTGACAGGGGAGTATGCGACTTGCCGTGAGTGTAAGTTGTATACGGAGAGTGTGCTTGATGAATTTGCAGAACTTGCCACGACCTTTAATTCCTTTTTAGGGAATATACGCCGTATGGTCATAGATATTCAGGGAAGTGTTGGAGACACAAATCGAGCTGCCAATGAGCTTTCTGAACTTTCAGAAGGAATGCAGCAGGGTGCTGCATCGGCTTCTGAGAGAACTCATGCAGTAGCAACGGCAACTGAAGAGATGAGCGCAAACATGAATTCCGTTGCGGCTGCTAGTGAAGAGGCTTCCACCAATGTAAATATGGTTGCCACTGCCACCGAGGAAATGACAGCAACTATTTCTGAAATTGCAAAGAATACCGATGAGGCAAGCAGTATTGCAACAAAAGCAGTGGAACAGGCATCAAAGGCTAGTGATAAAGTAGATATTCTTGGCGGTGCTGCTGTTGAAATCAGTAAGGTGACCGAGGTGATCTCTGAAATTTCTGCGCAGACGAATCTGCTTGCGCTTAATGCTACTATTGAAGCTGCACGGGCGGGCGAAGCTGGAAAAGGTTTTGCTGTTGTTGCTAATGAAATTAAAGAACTTGCCCGACAGACATCGGATGCTACTCAGAAAATTAAGCAGCAAATTGAAGGGATACAGAGCTCTACCAATGAAACAGTAACTGAAATTCGTGATATCACAGATGTTATTAATCAGGTAAATGCAATTGTTGGTGTCATTGCTACGGCAATTGATGAGCAGGCAGCAACCACTGCTGAAATTGGTACCAATGTGCAGCAGGCAGCTTTGGGTATTTCCGAGGTGAATGAAAATGTTGCTCAGACATCTACGGTGGCCAATGAAATCGCAGGAGATATTAATCAGGTAAGCAGTGTCACCGAAGAAATCATATCAAGTGCTGAAAAGGTACACGGTAGTGCTGATTCGTTGTCCGGTCTTGCTTTAAAACTTGGGGAAATGGTTCAGCGTTTTAAGGCGTAGAGACAGGTACTTCTGATATGGACTCTGATTTGTACCAACAACCGCTGCGCGCATTGTCCGTTGATGGAGACGGGATAAGCCTGCAGCTTATTCAATCCCTGGCTGAAGAGATGGGGCTAATGGTGAAGAGTTATCAGAGTCCATTACAGGCACTGGATTATGCTGTTGCAAACGAGGTTGATCTTGTTTTTGTGGATTATGTTCTTCCGGAAATGGATGGTCTTGCTTTTATAAAAAAATTCCGGATGTGGTACAAAGACGTGCCGTTGATTATGACTACGGCTGTTACCGATGGTATTCAGTTAAAGCTTGCTGCACTTGAAGCAGGAGCCACTGAGTTTTTAAGTAAGCCACTTAACTCTATGGACTTCCGGGCAAGAGTCAAGAGTTTGTCGAGTTTACGAAGTGCTCAATTGCAACTGCGTGATCGTGCCTTGCTGTTAGAGAAGGAGGTCGCAGTTGCAACTGAACAAATTGTTGCACGGGAAATGGAGACACTGGGAGTACTCAGCAAGGCGGCAGAATTTAAAGATACGGACACGGGGAATCACGTTAAGCGAGTGGCCGGTTATTCTCGAATTATAGGAGAGAAACTCATAACTGATCCCGCCGAACTGGATTTGCTTGTTCACGCCGCTCCTCTTCACGATGTTGGAAAAGTTGGTATTCCTGATATTATTTTGCTCAAACCCGGGAAACTGACCCAGGAAGAATGGGACGTAATGAAGAAGCATGCTGTGATAGGAGAAAAAATCCTTTCTGATTGTGAGAACAGAGTGCTGCGGACCGGGGCAATTATAGCCAAAACACACCATGAAAGAGTCGATGGTATGGGGTATCCTGCAGGGCTTGTCGGAGATGCTATTCCATTGGTGGGTAGAATTGTGGCTATTGCCGATGTCTTTGATGCCCTGACCACGATTCGTCCCTATAAGGATGCCTGGCCCCATGAGAAGGCCTTTTCCTTAATCTTTGAAGGAAGAGGGACGCAGTTTGATTGTGAGCTTGCCGATATCTTTCTTGCCAAAAAGAGCGAAATCCTCCAAGTCTGTGAAGCACTGAAGGATTCCTCCTCCTGATTCTTTGGTATTTGTGAAGACGCAATGCTTTGTTTTGCAGGCGCCGGAAATGCTGATAGTATATTTATTTGGAACTATTTAGTGTAATTTTAATAAGAAAAGATTGGAGAGTATTTATGAAGGCTGACTGGCTGTATTTCCGTAAAGGATGAACGTCATGTACAAAAGCTCAGGGGGCCCTTGAGCAGGCGGATGTAAAAGTTGAAGAGACAGTTGATGCTCGGAAAAATGTGATCAAGGCGGACGGTGCATGGGATCTTTTTCAGAATGTAAAACTGTTGGCTGTCGGGAGGGGGAAGAAGACTGTAAACTATACCCCGGATGCAGACTTGAAGGATGAAATATTGAAGGTAAGCCTTGGTCGTACCGGTAATTTACGAGCTCCTGCTCTGCGTGTCGGAGAGACCATGTATGTCGGATATAATGATGCAATGTATGAGGATCTTCTTAAATGAAACTGAATGATTTTTTCGACTCAGGTGCAGATGTCAGCTCTGAAGAAGTGAAGCGTTTTACGATCGATCACAAACCGGATGAGTATCAGTTGCTCGATGTACGGCAACCGGGCGAATATAAGAAACAACATTTACCCGGAGCTATACTTATCCCTGTTAAGGAATTGCCGGATCGCTTTGATGAATTGGATCCTTCTAAGCCAACGTTTGTGTACTGACATTCCGGAGTGCGCAGCAGGGCTGCTGCGCAGGTGTTACTCGCTGCAAATTTGCCACACGTTCATAATATGAAAGGCGGTATAATTTCCTATAATGGTGGAAAAGCTACTGGTGATGAGGCCTTTGGAATGCAGTTTTTTGTCCGTGGAGATTTTAGCGATGTTTTTCGAATGAGCTATGCCATGGAGGAAGGTCTACAACAACTCTATCTGGCCTTGCAAGATTTTTGCGAAGATGGTGTGGTGAAAACCCTTCTTGGACGCCTGGCAAACTTTGAAAAAGCACATAAGCTTAAACTACAAGCAATGTTTCCTGACATAGAGAATGGATCAGAGGGAAATGGTGATACCCTGGAGGGTGGTTTTAATAAACGGCAGTTTGTTGATCACTTTCAGTCACGCAAGGTTACTCTCGAAGATGTTATTCAGCTTGGCATGATGCTTGAGATTCAGGCCTATGATTTATACAGTCGTCTGGCTAAAACCACAGAGGAACTTAAATCAAAAGAGTTTTTCGAGTTTATGCGCAATGAAGAGAAGCAGCACCTTGCTTTTCTGAGCAACGAGTATGATAGGTTGCTGTTGTAGCCTTCTGTTCTTTTTGTTATCCGTTCTGGGTAACTTTTCGGTCTACAAATCTTTCCACGGATTGTGGCATAGTTATTGTCTCAATCCGTTTCTGTGTCTCTTTAGAGTGCCTCAAAGAGAAAGAACCCGTCGCCTCTGACGTAGAATATTGGTAAATAGTTGGCAATGGAGCCTGAATGTATACCCTCGCACTTCCCGTGTCAGTTAGGGTGTTTCGGTGCGAAATACTGAAGGTAATTGTAGGGAAAAGTGATTGGAAAAAGCTTGACTTGCGAAGAATTATTACTTACTATTGAAAATTATTATCGCAAGGAGGCAATATGCAACTACGAATGACAAACCAGCGTGAGATGATTCTGAGAGAGCTCAAAAAGAGTAAGAAACATCTTTCTGCTGATGAATTATATGAGCGTGTAAAAAAGTTTATGCCACGTATCAGTCTGGCAACGGTTTACAGGAATCTTGAGATTCTGTCCGATGCCTCGATGATCCGTAAGCTTGAGATTAGCGGACGGCAAAAACGTTTTGACAGTGAGCTTGAAGACCACGACCATATTTTTTGTGTCCAGTGTCACCGGATTGAAAATCTGGATATTGGAGATAGGGAGATAAGTCTCGTGTCCGTTGATACCAAAGGGTATCAGATTACCGGACGTCGGCTGGAAGTGACCGGGTTATGCCCAAAATGTCAGAAGAAAGTGAAAAAATCGAAAGAAAAAGAAAAGAAAGGAGAGAGTTCAATGGGTTGCGGATGTAAAAAAGGTGCGTTGAGTGATGAACAGAAGCAGGTTCTTGAAGCGATGGACAAGTGCGATGGACCATGTGCTTCAAAAGATATTGCAGCGGCAACCGGGCTTGAAACCAAGCAGGTAAGTTGCAGAATCACTGCGCTGAAGAAGAAGGGCTATGTGGAAAGTCCTGTACGATGTAAGTATGGCGTCACTAGTGACGGGAAGGCTGCGCTGAAAGCTTAATACGCTGTGGAGAAAACTGCTATGGGAAGTATGAAAGGAAGTCAGACTGAAAAAAATTTATTAATAGCTTTTGCCGGAGAGTCACAGGCAAGAAATAGGTATTCTTACTATGCCAAGGTGGCAAAAAAAGAAGGGTATGTTCAAATTTCAGGGATTTTTGATCGTACCGCTGAGCAGGAACGAGCTCATGCGAAAACGCTATTGAAATTTCTTGATGGTGGAGATGTTGAAATTACAGCATCGTACCCTACAACACCTCCCGGTACCACTGTGGAAAATCTCAAGAACGCTGCGGCCGGTGAGGAGCATGAGTTTGAAACCATGTATCCTGAATTTGCAGTAATTGCAGAGGAGGAGGGTTTTCCTCTTGTAGCCGCTGCTATGCGTTCCATTGCAGTTGCAGAGAAGCAGCATGCCCATGTATATCGGCATCTGATTGCAAATATTGAGACAGGAACAGTGTTTGAAAAGAGTGAAGAAGTAAGCTGGTACTGTAGTAAGTGCGGTTTTACCCATAAGGGAACAAAGGCACCAAAGAAATGTCCAGCCTGTGCGCATTCTCGCGCATATTTTGAGCTTCTTGCTGAAAATATATAAACAACAGTACCATAGTAATGGAGATACGACATGAAGCCCTTAGTAACCAATGAAGCTCCAGATTTTACCGCAACGGCGGTTATGCCCGACAACACCTTCAATGAAGAATTCAAACTTTCGGATATGCGTGGCAAGCATGTGCTGCTGTTTTTTTATCCCCTAGATTTTACATTTGTTTGTCCTTCTGAAATTCTTGCCTTTAACTCTGCCGTTGAGCAGTTTAAAAAGAAAAATTGTGAGATTGTTGGTATTTCCGTGGATTCCCAATTCAGCCATCTGGCCTGGAAGAATACTGCCATAAATGATGGTGGTATTGGTCAGGTACAATTTCCGCTGGTTGCAGATCTGGATAAATCGATTTCTGAGAATTATGGAGTTCTTTTTGAGGGCGCAATCGCTCTTCGTGGACTGTATATTATTGATAAGGAAGGTGTTATACGTCATCAGGTTGTCAACGATCTTCCTCTTGGTCGAAGCGTGTCAGAAGCCATGCGTATGCTTGATGCAATTCAGTTTACAGAAGAGCACGGTGAGGTGTGTCCCGCCAACTGGAATAAGGGCGATGACGCTATGATCCCCACTTCAGATGGCGTTGCGAAGTATTTGACGGACCACGTTGCTTAAAGGCCTCTTAGAAAGTTAGGTTTTTTTTAATCCAGGTAGGAAATACTGGAAAAACAGGACTTGCTACGATACAGTTCAAATGTGGTGTTAGTCTTTTTTTACTGTTAAATTTGATGTTCATTCAATGGAGAAATTATTATGGCTGAAAAACTAGGTATTTATAAGTGCGGAATCTGTGGTAATGTTGCTGAAGTTGTTCATGCAGGTGCCGGGGACATGAGTTGCTGTGGAGCACCCATGGAACAGCTTAAAGAGAACAGTGTGGATGCTGCTCAAGAAAAACATGTTCCAGTTGTTGAGAAGATAGATGGTGGATTTAAGGTAAGCGTTGGAAGTGTTGCTCATCCCATGACCGATGCTCACTCTATTGAATGGATTGAGATTATTGCCGGGGACGCTTGTTACAAGCAGTTTCTTAGTCCAGGAGATGTTCCGGAAGCCGTTTTCATGGTCTCGGCTGACAAGGTTGTTGCCAGAGCTCATTGCAATCTGCATGGTGTCTGGAAGTCTTAGTAGTGCCAGAGACTAACACTGAATTGAGTCATGACGAAATTGACTGGTTGCTACTGATTGAACGAATATAAGGGGAGAGCCGATGTCGTCACCAGAAGAGATGTATCAGTGCCAAACAACGAATTGTGGATTTATCTTTGATCCTGATAAAGGGGATCGTAAAAGTAAGACCAAAAAAGGAACTCAATTTAAGGATCTCCCGGAGGGCTGGAGATGTCCGGTGTGTGGTGCAACTGTTAAAGCCTTTAAACCACTAGCAGGACCAGGTTCTGTACATGCGGAAACTGCGGAAGCAGCTTCTGCCTAAACCAAAGAAAAAGGAACGGAAAGCAGTATGAAAAAATATAAATGTGAAATTTGTGGATATGTGTATGACCCCGATACGGGAGATGATGCTTCTGACATTGCGGCAGGGACATCGTTTGACGATCTACCCGATGATTATGAGTGCCCTGTCTGCGCTGCAGGTAAGGAAGATTTTAGCGAAAAGTAAGTAGTTATTCCCGGGACTGCCATCATGGTAGTCCCGGATTCGATGTTATTTTCAGCGTGATCAGTTGTTGATGCGAAGCATGAATACGCTGTTACCTCCTTGATTATTCTTGTAAAAAAGGTATAAAGATGAAAAAGATATTACTGGTCGCCTTTCAGGGGCAGCCCATGTGTTTTATTCACGTCTTGCTGAATGGACTTGAACTGAAGGCAGCCGGACATGAGTGTAAAATTATAGTAGAGGGTGAGGCAACTACCCTAATTCCCGAAATGCTTGAAGAGGCACATTTCCTCTATGGACTTTTTAAGCAGGTTCGGGAAGCCGATCTGATTGAAGGCGTTTGTAAGGCGTGTTCCATGAAAATGCAGGTATTTGATAAAATTGAAAAAACAGGCCTTCCCATGTTGGCTGATATGTCCGGGCATCCGGGGATGGCAAAATATATAGAAGATGGGTTTGAAGTATTAAATTTTTGATTTTAAATTTTGAAGGAGGACAGAATTATGCATCCAGTTAAACTTACCGAAAATGTCTATTGGGTAGGTGCTGTGGATTGGGATGTCCGTGATTTCCATGGATATTCTACGAACCGGGGCACCACCTATAATGCTTTTCTTATTATGGATGAGAAAATAACTCTCATTGATACCGTAAAAAAATCATGCAAAGGCGATATGATCGCCAGGATTAAAGAGATTATTGATCCTGAAAAAATTGATTATATTGTGGTTAACCATGTTGAGATGGATCATTCCGGTAGTCTTCCTGATATGGTTGAGCTGATTAAGCCAGAGAAAATCATCTGTTCTAAGATGGGCGAGAAGGCTCTTATACAACATTTTCATCAGGAAGACTGGCCGTATCAGATTGCCGTCCCTGGCGAAGATGTCACTCTTGGAGAAAAGACACTCTCTTTTCTGGAAACAAGGATGCTGCACTGGCCAGATTCCATGTTTACCTATTTGGTAGAAGATCAGATACTTTTTTCTTCCGATGCTTTTGGCGAACATCTTGGAACCAGTGAGCGCTTTGATGATGAAGTTGATCAGGCGATTCTTCTTGAGGAACTTACGAAATATTATGCCAATATCCTGACTCTCTACTCACCGCTGGTAAAGAAACTGATTGCCAAGATTAGAGAGATGGATCTGCAGATTAAGATGATCGCTCCCGATCATGGTGTTATCTGGCGCACGAACCCTGGTATGGCAATCGATGCGTATGACAAATGGAGTCAGGGGAAGGGAGATGGTAGAGCATTGATTATTTACGATACCATGTGGCATTCCACCGAAGAAATGGCTAAACGGGTTGGCGCCGGTCTGCAGCAGGAGGGGATTTCCTATCAGCTGTTAAACCTACGTTATAACCATCGGAGTGATGTCATGCGTGAAGTGCTGAATGCCAGTGCTATTATCCTTGGTTGTCCCACATTGAATAATGGTTTGCTTCCTCGTATGGCCGGCTTTCTTATGTATATGCGTGGCCTACGTCCCCTGAATAAAGTTGGAGCCGCCTTTGGTTCTTTTGGATGGTCGGGAGAGTCTGTGAAATTGCTGAATACTGCAATGACTGATATGAAGTTTGATATTGTCGACGATGGATTGAAGGTAAAGTATGTACCGGAAGATGCTGACTTTGTACAGTGTGTTGAACTTGGTCAGAAGGTTGGGCAGGCAATAAAAGCGAAACAATCAGAATAAGGAACACTATGAAAATACAGATTGATAAGAATATTGTTGAGTTTGTTCCTGAAAATGAACAGGAAACTGCATCCATGGAAACGTTATGGAGAGTTGTCGTTGATTGTGCAGCTGAGAATAAGCGGATGACAGCAATTGGAGAGTATATTCCTTCGAAACAGAATCTTGCAAGGTTCCATATAGAAGGCGTTGCGGCGACTACTCAGTATACTGAGGACAAGGCCGTGGAGGCGTGTACTGTGATCTGTACGACCTGTAATAAGTATATGGCGCTTAAGGGCGGCGATGCTGTGCCGGTTTGTTGTGGCAGAACTATGGAAACCGCCGACTAATTAACTGGACGAGCCGCTCAACAGCACCCCTATTTCGCATGTTCGGCTCTTATCGTATAGCTAAAACTATGACGATAAGAGCCGGAACAAGCAAACCTGCGGCACTGTTAAGCTGTTAATTACACCTTTCTTACTGTTTTTCCTTTGTTCTATCCTCTCAAGAAATTCAAGGCCGATCCGGCTTTAAACCAGTCAATCTGCTCTCTGTTCAGGGAGTGATTTAATGTTACTTCTGAAGTTGTTCCATCGTGGTGATTGAAGTGTGCTGTGATGGTTGAACCGGGCGTGATCTCTGTGATACCCGTTAAGTCAACGGTGTCAGCCTCCTGTACTAAGTCATAATCAGCTGCATCGGCAAAAGTCAGAGGCAGGAGACCCTGTTTCTTTAAGTTGGTTTCGTGGATGCGGGCAAAGGATCTGGTGATCACTGCTCTTCCGCCCATATGGCGCGGACACATGGCAGCATGTTCACGTGATGAGCCTTCTCCGTAGTTGGTGTCGCCTACAACTACCCAGTTTTTACCTGCATTGGTATATTCTCGGGCGATTACATTGTACTCTTGCACTTCACCGGTTAGTTGATTTTTGGCATTTCCGGGTTCATCGGTAAATGCATTCATCGCACCGCTGAACATATTTCCTGAAATATTATCAAGGTGTCCGCGGAAGCGAAGCCATGGGCCAGCTGGAGATATGTGATCCGTGGTACATTTTCCTTTGGCCTTCAACAATAAACGGAGTCCGCTGTAGTTTTTCCCATCCCAGCTGTCAAACGGAGTAAGGAGTGCCAGACGTTCCGATTCAGGGGAGACCTGTACCGTAATGCTGGTATTGTCTTCGATTGGGGCAAGGAAGCCTTGTTCATCACGGACAAGTTTCTGCTCTGGTACTTCAGCAACTTTTCCAGGAGGAGTGAGAGTGAATTTTGTGCCATCGGCGGCGTCATATTCAGCCGTGAAAGGATTCACCGTAAAAGTTCCGGTCATGGCATAGGCCAGACAGGTTTCAGGGCTTCCTATAAAACCGCTGGTGCCGGAGTTACCATCATTTCGTTTTGGGAAATTTCTGTTATAGGATGTGACAATGGAGTTGCGGAATCCCTCTTCAATACCTTCACGACTCCACTGGCCAATGCAGGGTCCGCAGGCATTAGCGAGTAGGGTAGCCCCGATGGCTTCAAGTTTTGCCAGCTGCCCGTCCCGTTCGATGGTGGCACGGATCTGCTCCGATCCTGGTGTTATCAGCATGGGGATTTTTAGTTTTGCTCCATGGGCAGCGATCTGCTCTGCCATAACAGTGATTCGGCCAATATCTTCATAGGAGGAGTTGGTGCATGATCCGACAAGAGCATAGGTGATATTTTCAGGATGATCGCCATCCTTTACATACTGTGCCATATTGGCAACGGTTGAGGCACGATCGGGTGAATGAGGGCCGACTAGGTGAGGTTCGAGGGTGGAAAGGTCGAGTTCTATCACCTGATCAAAATAGTTTTCGGGGCTGGCCAGTACTTCCTCATCTGCCCGGAGTAGATGTTTGTATTTGTCGGCCATTTCAGCAACATCTTCCCGGTTACACGCGGAAAGAAATGTTGCCATATGTTCATCATAGGGGAAGGTGGAGGTTGTTGCTCCAAACTCTGCGCCCATATTGCAGATGGTTGCCTTTCCTGTGCAGGAGATGGTGTCGGCCCCGGGACCAAAATATTCAAAAACTCGATTGGTTCCCCCCGAACAGGTAAGCTTGCCAAGGAGATTGAGGATAACATCTTTAGGTGCCGTCCATCCCTGCAGCTCACCGGTAAGATGAACACCGATAAATTTAGGAAGGAGTACTTCCCAAGGTAGGCCGACCATCACATCAACGGCGTCGGCTCCACCGACTCCTGAGGCAAAAGCTCCAAGGCCTCCTGCATTTGGGGTGTGAGAATCGGTTCCAAGCATCATTAAGCCGGGAAAGCCATACTGTTCAATCACCACCTGATGAATAATACCGGCACCTGGCATCCAGCAACCAAAGCCGTAGCGTTGGGATGCTGAAGCGAGGAAATCATACACTTCTTTGTTCTCGGTTCTGGCAATATTAAGATCGCTGTCAGCTCCTTTTTGGGCACGAATAAGGTGGTCACAGTGTACGGTTACAGGCACTGCAGCTTTATCTTTGTCAGCCAGCATAAACTGGAGAACTGCCATCTGTGCCGTGGCATCTTGAAGAGCAACACGGTCCGGTCTGGTTTTGATGTAAGAGCTTCCTGCAATAAGTTCTGCATCTGCGGCATTGTCGAGATGGCCGTAGAGAATTTTTTCGCCATAGGTAAGGGCGCGGCCCAGGCGTTTACGGATAGTTGCAATATTTGCATCCATCTTTTTGTATGTGGCTTCAATAAAGGCGGGAGTGGAATCAACCGATGTATTCATGGATTCTCCGAAGTCAATTGGGTTGTTGTGGATACTGTGTGTCGGGTCTCTCAGGAACGAATTTGCTCCTCATCGAGCATGGTATCGAGAAAATCCAGTATGTATTGACGCTGCTTTGGGGTCGTATGGGCAATACATTCACAGTGCAGGTGTGCGTTACTGCGAACGAGAAACTCAAAACAGACGGAATCTTTAGCAACTTCAACACCGCAATAATAAGGGGCGCAGTCGGTGTGTTCTTTTTGGATATCGTTGAGTAGCTCTTCAGGTAATACAATCCAGTAGAGTCCAGTCATCGGGCCATTTTTCAAATTACGTTTCAGGTAGGAGTCTATGTTGTCCCGCTCCATTGGGGAGAGGTCATCAATAAGGAATTGGCGCATAATTTTCAGAAGTAGTTAAGGTGAAAGGTGGAAGGCTGAAGGGGAGGAGGAGATCCACCATATTCTTCAGCCTCTAACCTTGTTTATAAATAGGTAGCGGCTATGGCAGACAGAGGGCTTCGTTCACTCTTCTTTAAGGTGATATGACCAAAGATAGCTTGCCCTTTTAATTTTTCAACCGTATAGGAAAGTCCATTTGAGGCTGAGTCAAGATAGGGGTTGTCTATTTGCTGTGGATCTCCGGTAAAAACCATTTTTGTGTTTTCTCCCGCACGTGATATTATCGTTTTAACTTCGTGGGGGGTAAGGTTCTGTGCCTCATCCACAATAACAAACTGTCGCGGAATGGAACGCCCGCGAATATAGGTCAGTGCTTCTAGTTCCACCTGTTTGTTCTTGAGGAGTTTGTCCACCTTTTGCTGAACGTGTCCATCATCCTCCTCTCTGCGATCATGACGCATCAGGTAAGTAAGATTGTCAAAAATTGGCTGCATCCAAAGATTGAGTTTTTCATCTTTAGTGCCGGGCAGGTAACCGATATCCTTTCCCATGGGAATAATGGGCCGTGATACTAGAAGTCTTTCGTAACTTTCTTTGTGGATAACACATTCAAGACCGGCTGCAAGCGCCAGAAGTGTTTTTCCTGTACCTGCCTGACCAATCAGGGTGACCAGACTGATTTCGGGATCAAGAAGTAACTCAAGAGCCATCCGCTGCTCTTTGGATCGTGGCTGAATATTCCAGGCGTGTTCATTTTTTGTATTCAGGTGTGTCAGCCTGTTGGTTCCCGTTGCTCTGCCAAGCCCAGAGTGTTTAGGGTTCCCCTCGTCCTGGAGCAGGATAAATTCATTTGTATTAAAATCAAAGCCCTCTGCATCGAGAACTTTGTCTTTATAGAAGCGGTCGATTACCTCAGCCGGGACTGTTTCCTGCCGCCAGCCGGTATAAAGTTCATCCACATTACACTTCTGTTTTTCAAAGTCCATTGTGTCAATACCGAGAGCGTCGGCTTTGAGGCGGGCATTGATATCCTTGGATACAAAAATAACAGAATTTCCATTTTCGTGCAGGCTATTGGCCACTGCCAGGATGCGATTATCAGCAATGTTCATATCCAGCAAAGCACCTGGCATATCCCTTCGTTCAACGGTAATTTTCAGGGTGCCGCCGTTTTCCATAACAACACCATCTTTTAGAGAGCCGGAAATACGAAGTTTGTCCAGCTGCCTGATTACGTGACGTGCATTTCGGCCGAGTTCATCGTTATGACGTTTGAACTTGTCAAGCTCTTCAATGACTGTCATGGGGAGCACAACATAGTTATCAGCAAAGGAAGTCAAAGAGTCGGCATTATGGAGTAGGACATTGGTATCAAGAACGAAATATTTTTGGGTGCTCATCTTTTTTTTGTCGTGTTGTTTTGGGTTTAGAGTGATTCGAACGGTATATGCTTTTTAAGGTAGCCGGTCGATACTGCTTATGCCTCGGGTGAACTGCAGGGAGTGTTTTCCTGCAGTTCACCGCCGGTGCTGGGCAATTAGATGTCAAGCCAGGTGGTGTCATTATTCAGGATCTCGCAACCATCTTCCCGGACAACGACCATGTTTTCAAGACGTACGCCTCCCCAGTCCGGAAGGTAAATGCCTGGTTCCACAGTGACTATCATTCCAGCTTTTAAGCGTTTACGATTCTGGCTTGAAAGGCGCGGGTTTTCATGGACTGCAAGTCCTACACCGTGACCGAGTGCGTGGCCAAAATGTTTACCATACCCAGCATCGTTGATAACTTTTCGTGCTGCTTTATCTACAGCTGCTGCACTGACTCCGGATCGTATTTTCTTTATCCCGGCGAGCTGTGCTTTTCGGACCAGTCGGTGAATCTCCAGATATTTTTTGCTTATTTTTCCAATGTTGAATGTTCGGGTCATATCGGAGCAGTATCCATCGAGAATCAGGCCCATATCGATCATGAGGGGCTTGTTTTTACGAATTTTAACCAGTCCAGGAACAGCATGAGGAAGAGCACTGCGAGCACCCGTGGCGACAATACTTTCAAAACTTGGGCCTTCGGCACCTTTTCTGCGCATTGTTGATTCCAGTGCTAATGCAATATCAATTTCGGTCTGTCCGGGGAAGATCGTTTTGTAAACTATCTGAAAGACCTTTTCGTTCAGGTAGACGGAACGACGTAGCTTTTTGATTTCCTTTTCATCTTTTATCAGCCGCATTTTTTCAACTATCCCATCGGTGGCTTTGAGGGTAATGGATAGTTTTTCACACATTATTTTTAGGTCTCTAGCCGTATTGTGCAGGGTATAGTGGCTTTCAAAAGCAAGTGTTGAGATGCCAAGATCCGGCAGCAACTCCTTTAACAGGGCAGCTTGTCCTTTAGGGTAGAGCATAACCTGCATTCCCTCCACTTCCTGTTCCGCCTGAATCTGAAAACGGAAATCGGTGAGAAGAATTGGACTTTTGCGTGCAGGAATAAGAAGAGTGCCTGCGCTTTCACCTATGTCATGGTCAGCTGCTGTGTAGCCACTCAGGTAGCGTCTGTTATGGGGCTGGGTAATAAGGATTGCATCAATCTTTTTTCGACGCAGACCCGCCTGTATCTTTTTTATTCGTGTTGAGATGCTCATTTAGTGTCGTACTCCTGAGAAGCTGTAATAAAAAAAACAGGTAAGCGCAGACTCCGGGGAAATGTGAGGTGTATTAAGGCAATACTGGGCACAAAATCCAGATAGCGACCAAGGTGAGACCTTCAAGGCGCTCTCACCCTCAAAAGGGAAGACTGTATTGAGTACCGGCCTCACTTAGCGTTTACCGCTGTTAGCTGAACCGCTGCATAAGAATTTCTTTGCGCTGGTCAAATGCCTGAGTGTACTGTTCGTTTAGGTTTGCCTGAGCCTGAGACCATTCTTTTTGGTACTGCGGGTGTCTGCTTGGGTCGATTTGCGTTGGGTTTGCCGCTTCGCCTGTCTCTTCCTGGAGCTGTTGTGCGAGCTGGGCCCGGATGGCATCTTCAAGTTGCTGCTTCACCTGTTCTTTATGCTGGGAGTACTGCTCCAGAAGTTGAGTGAGCTCAGCGCAAGCAGACTCTATTTCACTTCCGGCATCCCCGGAGAGAGCAAGAAGACCCGATAGGGCAGTCGCACTGCTGTTCATAAGGTCATCGTCCCTAGGAATAACAACGTTGCGTACCAGCCCTTTTGCCATTCCACGTCTAATAGCTACCTGATCCGTTTCCGCTTCCTGCTGCAGGAGTTCAGCCAGATTCGATTGCTTTCCATTCATAAACTCGAAGACAAGACGCATGCCATGTTCTTCCGCTTCCTGATCTGCAGGCACATCTGCAGCACGTGCAGCCATTCTTGCTGCACGTTCCATAACCATATCCAGAGTGCTTCGTATTTCAGCCATAGTGTCCTGTTAAAAGAAAAAGAAAAAGAAAAATAACCCGTATGTATTTGTACCATAGCGCTTAGATATCTTCATTGAAAATAACTGTTTTGAATGGACTGGTACTGAGTGGTGTTTGCAGGTTGCAACGCCACAAGAAGCAAGAGATTGTGTTTGTGGAGGGTGAGAAAATAGAAAAGGCAGGATCAGTTTAGCACTGAGCCTGCCTTTTTGGATAAATCGTATATGTGATGCTTATTGCGTTACTGACGTTTCTTCCTTCTGATTATGGAACCTGCAAGACCAGCTAAACCGGTTCCAAAAAGGAGCATTGTTGCTGGCTCCGGTACGGGGTCGGCTGTGTATTGTACGGCATCAAGGGAATTTCCGTATGAATCATTTCCTGCTGAAGAAACGGAATCAAAGGAAAAACGGAGGGTATTGCCAAGAGTATGGATAGGGGCTAATCCGTTACTGCTATAGAAATTCCAGGCGAATTTCCCAGTGGTGTATTCCTGAGAAAAGAGGCTTGTATCGTCTGTATTGCCCCAAATATTATCTTTACCAAAATCAGTGATTGAGAATCTGATGGTGTCGTCACCACTGCGGCCTCTGTGAGCGAACTCAAAATTCAGGAGTTGGTCGGCACTAACATTTGCAATGTCTTGAAATAGCGTGTCAATTGTTCTCGCATTTAACTCGGCATGCTGGTCACCAAGATAGGAGAAGTCATTGCTATCACCAGCAAGAGAACTGCTCATTTCGTTTCCGTTCCACAACTCTATTACATTACTATTTGAAGTTGTTTGCCAGCCGGGAACATCACTCGCATCATACTGTTTCTAGGACTGAGTTAGGATAGCTTCTTCGAAGCTGCCATTGGTACCGATAATAGCTGCAAGAGCAGGACTGGCCAAAAGAAGAGTTACTAAAAAAAGCACCAGGGAAGGCCGTAAAAGTCATATGTGTTTTCATTTTCTGTCCTTTTGCCGTACTCTTTTGTGTGCCTCGTTCTGATTTCAGGACGGAGGTTTTAAGTAGATTGAAAATAGTAGATATTTTGAATAGTACAACCTATAAAGAAATAGTACCACTCAATGATTTCAGTTACTATAGGCAGAATAACTGTTTTGATAGCTGGAGATGAAAAACTTGAATTTGAGATATTTCCGATTGGTCAACTTCCAGTCAGAAGGGGGGGCAGAGTCTGAGAATATTGTTTACTCTACAACTTTCTTATTTAACCTAGCGCCGAAAAAACCATCAATTTCAGGTCCTGGTAACGGGGAAAACACATTGTCGTTAAGAAGTCCATGGGCACGAGTTGGGAGAGCCGTTGTACATGCATCTAATACGAAGTTTTTGTGGGCAACCAGGAAGTGTTCCAGGACCTGCTCATTTTCTTCTTTTTCAAGAGAACATGTTGCATATACAATAATTCCTCGCGGATGCAGAAGCTTTGCTGCAGTGTGAAGAAGTTCGAGTTGAGTCTGCTGGTAAGTTTTGAAATCATTAACTCTTCTGTTCCAGCGAATATCTGGATGACGGCGGATAACACCGGTTCCGGAGCAGGGCGAATCGAGCAGGATACCGTGGAAACGTTGAGTGCTTGAGGTTGCAAATTCCTGCAGCGTTCCGGGAAAACATTGGATGTCTGACTGTGGATGAAGGCGTTGCATATTGTCTGCGAATTTTTCACGACGCCCTTTATCCGGTTCCAGTGCTGAGACTTTTGCCTGAATATCCTTTGCCATCTGCAGTAAGACACTTGTTTTGCCACCCACTCCCGCGCAGGCATCAAGGTATTCGCCTCCCTTTGTCATGGGACCGATAAGATGTGCCAGAAGCTGAGCTCCCTGATCCTGGACCTGGAAAAGCCCTTCCGTAAACCCTGGAATACCAGTGATTTTTCCGTGGAAACCATCGAGGATCAATGCATCTTTACTATATTCTCCGGGGTGGCATTGGATTCCGTTTTGTAGCAGTGTTTCTCTGAATGACTCCAAATCTGTAGCCAGCGTATTGATCTGCAGGGTAACTGCGGCGGGAATATTGTTCTGAATGCAGATGCGTGCAGTTTCATCCTTTCCATAACGCTTTTCCCAACGTCTGGTTAGCCACTTCGGATGGTTGAGGACTTGGCTCCCAGTGGGAGGGAGAAGGGCGAGCAGTTCTTCTTTTTTGCGAATGGAATTGCGTAAGACTCCATTTACGAATCCATGGAGTCTTTTTGGGAGGCGAGCTGCCTGTACCGCTTTAACTGATTCGTTAACGGCTGCTGATTCCGGGATTCGGTCAAGGTGGATAATCTGGAAAAGTCCGACTCTTAATGCTTGGAGGACAAATGGGTCGAATTTTTTGAGCGGCTGTTTGCAAAGGTGCTGCAACATCATATCGAGTGAGTCCCGATTACGCAACAGACCAGAAATGATATTGTTTGCCAGTTGCCGGTCGTTGTTTTCAAGCGGGTATCTGTTTAGGACACTTGCGAAAATACCATTGACCGGTTTGCGGTTTTTGTCGAGCTCGCACAGCGTTGTAATTGCAACAAAGCGGGCGGATTTCTTGGGTGAAGGAGGCAAGGGGATTTGTAGAAATCAGGATGCAGTCAGGTTGTCAATGGCACCGATCAGTTCTTCAATTGGAGAGCCTTTTGATATAAGGGAGGGCCTGCTTTCCCCCTTAGCCATACCTTCTGCCTCATCGGGAGTAACCATACCGGAAAGGTAGAGAATCGGGATAGAGGAAGTGGCGTCACTTGCAGCGAGCATGGAACCTATTTCAACTCCATGGGTTCCGGGCATGTTGATATCAAGTATAGCAATATCCGGAAGCTCCTCGGTGATGGTCGCAAGGGCTTCATCACCATTGGTATTATAGGTTACGTTCATTCTTCCGGTGCCTTCAAGCTGCATTTTAAGCAGGTCGCAGGCATCCTGGTCGTCGTCAATGAGTACAATGCGGGTTTGTTGGCCCATGGTCAATCTCCTGAGTTGTTGTAGAGTTTGATCATTGTATCAGTATGTTGTGAAAAAAGTAAGAGACTTTTGCATGGGACAGCAGAAAAACCAAAAAGAGAAGTGTTATATCTTTCTATATGAAATCTGAACATTGTCCAAATACTTTTTAATTTGTGTACTCAGTTGAATGGCATGCGCTACATCACTGTCTCTGGCCGCCTGCTCCAGGTTAAAGCAGAGATCGCCAAGCTCCTTGAAACCGTACATCCAGGATGTCCCTTTTATAGTGTGGGACTGTTTGCACAGGGATTCCATATCTCCTGTTTCTAAAGTTTTCAGGAGTTTTTGAGCATCTTCCTGTTTATTCTTGAGGAATTTAGGAACAAGCTTTTCGATTTTAGGATCGAGTGCCACCACCGGAGGACCAGTGGGGGGTGTTATCCTTTTTTTCGGTACAGGTGGTTTGTCATCTGTTCGGGTGGAATCAGTCTGGTCGAGATTCAGGTGGGTGGAGATGGTGTGGATTAGAGTGGCTCGGCGAATAGGTTTTGTAAGATAGTCGGAACAGCCTGCATCCATACATTTTTTTCGAAACCGGACAAAGGCGTGCGCTGTCAGTGCGATTATCGGTGTTGCTTCAAGTTCCTGCTCTTTCTCAAATCGCCTGAGACTTTGTGTCGCTTCGTACCCATCCATAACCGGCATTTCTATATCCATAAAAATAAGGTCAAACTGGGAACGTTTGAAAACATCGATCGCCTCTTCACCATTTTCGGCAGTTACAAGAATAAAGGGAGTATTTCGGAGGTAGAGACAGAGAAGATTGCGATTATCCTCGTTGTCATCGACTATCAGGATGCGGGCAGGAGGAAGAATGGCGCAACTTGGCGACTGTTGAGGCTGTTCGATTGTTGGCCTAGGGGTGGAGACGGCGGGGCGAAAGGCACAGGTGAAGGAAAATGTTGATCCTTTTCCAGGTGAGCTTTCCAGCCAGATTTTCCCCTTCATGATTTTGCAAAGTTTCTGGCAGATGGTGAGCCCAAGTCCAGTGCCACCATATTTTCGTGTTGTAAGAGAGTCTGCCTGGGTAAAGCTTTCGAAAATAAGTTCCTGTTTGTCCTGTGGTATGCCAATTCCTGTATCTTTAATTGAAAAGAGGAGATTGAAATCAGGGTCGATGGCAACGCTGATATCAACCATGCCGTTTTCAGTGAATTTGAGGCCATTTCCCACCAGATTTATTAGGATCTGACGAATTCTGGTGGGGTCACCGCAGATACCGTTGGGGACATTTTTATCGATATGGGAGGTGATCTGAGTGTTCTGCTCTGCGGCACGTACGGAAAGAATTGAGAGTACTGAGTCAATGAGAGAGGGAAGGTGGAAGTCAATGGATTCGAGTTCTGTTCGACCAGCTTCAATTTTTGAAAGATCAAGAATATCATTGATGATTTCCAGCAGGCTTTCTCCCGCTGAGCGGAAAATGCGTACGTAATTCCGTTGTTCATCGGTGAGCTGGGTGTCGTTCAAAACCTCGGCCATACCGATAATGGAATTGAGTGGAGTGCGGATTTCGTGACTCATTGAGGCAAGAAATTCAGTTTTAGAGTGGCATGCCTCTTCGGAAAGCCTGATCAGTCGTTTATTTTCAAGCAGTGTGTCATAGAGGTGGAGGTGATTACGAACCCGGGCGAGAAGCTCCTGTCGATTGAAGGGCTTTACGATATAGTCATTGCCTCCGGCGTTGAATCCTTCAATGATGTCTTCTTTCTGCGAAAGGGATGTGAGAAAGATCAACGGAATATCGGAAAATTTCTCATCTTTTTTGAGCTTACGACACAGAGAAAAACCATCCATTCCAGGCATCATAACATCGAGGAGAATAATATGAGGAGAGTGTTTGTGTATTCGCTCGAGTGCCTCTTGGGAGTTACTTCCGGTAAGAACGGTATATCCCTCTTCTTGTAGGATGGTGGTGAGAAGACGAAGGTTGACCGGATGGTCGTCGACTACAAGAATTGTATGGGCTAAAGAGGTTTTCATCCTCACACATTACCATAGCAATGTGCAAAAATATAGGATAGAGAATTTCCGACGAGACGGTGATTTTAGTGTCAATAATTTTGATATTTATGATAGACATTCTTGATATCGATTGGTAGTATCGTGTCAGTTTGATGACGTTGTAATAGAAATGGGTTTGCAGTTCTCTGTAACCTGTTGTAATTTTTGATTTTTAATTTTTTTTCAGGAGAGTATCAGATGAAGAAGATTACATGGGCACTTGTTGCCACAGTTGTAACTCTTGTTATTTCAGCCGGTTTTGCTCAGGCATCCACCAAGGAAGAAGTTCAAAAACGCGACGCTTTGCAGTGTGGCGTTTCAACAGGTCTTCCAGGATTTTCCATCGCCGATGAGAAGGGCGTCTGGGCGGGTATTGACGTTGATGTGTGCAAAGCTATCGCTGCAGCAACACTCGGTGATGCCGGAAAAGTAAAATATGTGCCATTGAATGCAAAAGAGCGCTTTACTGCACTGCAGTCAGGTGAAGTTGATGCTCTTGTTCGTGGTACTACTTGGACTCTTACCCGTGATTCTAAACTTGGTCTGAACTTCACCGGTGTAAACTACTATGACGGCCAGGGCTTTATGGTATCCAAAAAGCTTGGTGTTAAATCAGCTCTTGAGCTTGGTGGCGCTGCTGTTTGTATTCAGGCTGGAACTACCACCGAGCTGAATCTTGCTGATTATTTCAAAGAGAACAATATGGAATATAAAGCAGTCGTATTTGATACCCATGATGCAACTGCAGCAGCATTTGATAATGGTCGTTGTGATGTTCTTACTTCGGATCAATCCCAGCTTTATGGATTGCGTACTCATCTCAAGGATCCTACAGCAGCGTTTGTTCTTCCAGAGGTTATTTCTAAAGAACCCCTTGGACCTGTTGTACGTCAGGGTGATGATGCGTGGTTCAATATTGTTAAGTGGAGTCTCAATGCAATGATTGAGGCTGAGGAACTCGGTTTAACTTCTGCTAACGTTGACGATATGAAAGCAAATTCCAAAAGTCCTGCTGTTCGTAGACTTCTTGGTCTTGAAGGAATTGCCGGTACAGGTCTTGGCCTGAGCGATGACTGGGCTTATCAAATTATCAAGCAGGTTGGTAACTATGGTGAGATCTTTGATCGCAATGTTGGTGCTGATTCTCCACTGAAGATTGCTCGTGGCTTGAACGCACTCTGGAGCAAGGGTGGCATTATGTATGCACCTCCAGTTCGTTAATTAGTCATAGACGATTAAAAGGACGTTTTCCTGATGGGAAAGCGTCCTTTTTTTTATTTCATATTTATAGCAGGAAAAGAGACTCAATGCAGAAGGCTGAAGGGTCAGCTTGAAACACTTCAGCCTTCTGCTTTTAGTCTATTTAACTTCAGGTAGTTATTATGTCTAAAATATCTCCAAAACAGCACTGGTGGAATAACGCCCAGCATCGTTCCCTATTTTTTCAGGTTTTGCTGGTGTCTCTGCTCGCCGGGTTCTTCTGGTTTATCGGAACGAATACTCTGGCAAATCTGGAGAAAAGAGGGATTTCAACGGGTTTTGGGTTTTTATCACTCAAAGCTGGTTTTGGAATTCTTCAGAGTCTTATTCCCTATGATGAATCCTATACTTTCGCCCGGACGTTTTTTGTTGGCCTTTTAAATACCCTTCTGGTTTCAGGACTTGGTATTATCTTTGCCACTATTATTGGTTTTACCGTCGGTGTGGCCCGTTTGTCTAATAACTGGCTGATATCGAGGCTGGCTGGCGTGTATGTGGAAATGTTTCGTAATATACCACTTTTGTTGCAGATATTTTTCTGGTATTTTGCGGTACTTCGTGCCCTGCCATCACCACGACAGAGCTGGTCGACGGGAGAGCGTATATTTTTGAATATCAGAGGATTATATCTTCCGCAACCAATATTGGGCGATGGCTTTTCTCTGGTGGGCTGGGTATTTGCTACGGCACTTATTGCAACGTTCTTAATCTGGCGATGGGCAAAAAAACGTCAGGATGAAACGGGGCAGCAGTTCAAGATGTTTCGGGTTGGTTTTGGTCTGGTTGTTGGCCTTCCCCTGTTGGTGTTTTTTGCGCTTGGCTCTCCTTTAAGCTGGGATGTTCCAAAACTACAGGGATTTAACTTCCGTGGCGGAATGACCATTATTCCGGAACTTACTGCCCTGTTGGTGGCTCTTTCTGTGTATACTGCAACCTTTATTGCTGAAGCGGTACGATCTGGAATCCTTGCGGTAAACAGTGGTCAGACCGAGGCTGCATCAGCCCTTGGTCTTCATAAAAGTAAAGTGTTGAGACTGGTCGTAATTCCTCAGGCCCTACGGGTTATTATTCCTCAGTTAACTTCTCAGTACCTAAATCTAGTAAAAAACTCATCTCTTGCTACTGCAATCGGGTATCCCGATCTGGTGGCGGTATTTGCAGGAACCACACTCAATCAAACCGGACAGGCCATCGAGATTATTGCCATGACCATGAGTGTCTATCTCTTTATCAGCCTTACTATCTCAGGAATTATGAACTGGTACAATAAGAAAATTATGCTGGTGGAGAGATAATATGACTGTACATATAACAAGTCCAAGTCCCTCTTTAGCGCCACCCGCAAGTTCGGTTGGTGTGGTTGGCTGGCTGAGAGGCAATCTATTTTCCTCTCCACTCAATACCATATTTACTCTTGCCGGATTTTATCTGCTCTATAGCCTTCTGCCTCCAGCAATCAACTGGGCAGTATTCAGTGCCGACTGGGTCGGAACAACGAAGGAAGCGTGTACTAGCGAAGGTGCCTGCTGGGTCTTTGTCGGAGTACGATTGAACCAGTTCCTCTTTGGTTTCTATCCACCATCTGAATACTGGCGTGTTGTGGTTGCCTTTTCATTGATTGGTGTTCTTGTCGCCTGGTTGCTTATTGATCGAACACCAAAGAAAGGTCTTGTCGGGGCGTTTACAATCCTTGGCTATCCGGTAATCGCCTATTATCTTTTTTATGGCGGTGCCTTTGGTCTTCAGGTTGTGGAGACCTATAAGTGGGGCGGATTAATGCTGACCCTTATTCTTGCCACCACCGGAATGTTTTTTTCCTTTCCCATTGGTATTATTCTAGCCCTTGGGCGCCGGTCGTCCATGCCGATTGCCAAATCAATGTCTGTTGTTTTTATTGAGTTCTGGCGTGGGGTTCCGCTTATTACCGTTCTTTTTATGTCCTCCGTTATGCTGCCAATGTTTATCCCTGAAAATATGCAGATAGATAAATTGCTGCGGGCAATGATTGGTATTATCTTTTTCCAGTCGGCCTATATGGCGGAGGTTGTGCGTGGTGGATTGCAGGCGATCCCAAGAGGACAGCTGGAGGCGGCAGAGGCCCTTGGACTTTCTTATTGGAAATCAATGATTTTTATTATTTTACCCCAGGCTTTGAAACTGGTAATTCCTGGAATTGTGAATACCTTTATTGCTCTGTTTAAGGATACCACCCTGGTTCTGATTATCGGACTTTTTGATCTGCTTGCCGTTGTTCAGGCAGCTTTTGCCGATCCTAAATGGCTTGGTTTTTCAGTGGAAGGGTATGTTTTTGTCGCAAGTGTCTATTGGGTGTCCTGTTTCTCCATGTCCCGTTACTCGCAGCATCTGGAGAAAAAATTACATACCGGGCATGCACGTTAATTACGGAACAGTCCCTATCCTATTCTAAATTTAGTTCAATTTTTGACAAATGAGTGAAAATATGACTGCTATACAGGCCGAACAAAATGGTTCAAGCGACGTGATGGTTGAGTTGCGTAATGTCAATAAGTGGTATGGTGATTTTCATGTTCTGAAAAACATCAATCTTAAGGTGAGCAAGGGGGAACGGATTATTATCTGCGGTCCATCCGGTTGCGGTAAGTCCACCCTTATTCGCTGTATGAATCGTCTGGAAGAGCATCAGGAAGGTGATATTATTGTTTCGGGGGTTACCCTCGATGATGATTTGAAACGAATTGATACTGTGCGCCGTGATATTGGAATGGTTTTTCAGCAGTTCAACCTTTTTCCCCATTTGACTGTGATGGAAAATTGCTGTCTGGCCCCGATCTGGGTGCAGAAGAAGCCTAGAAAAGATGCTGAAGCTACCGCTATGAAATATCTTGAGCGAGTACAGATTGCGGATCAGGCATTTAAGTTTCCCGGTCAATTGTCTGGTGGCCAGCAGCAGCGTGTCGCCATTGCCAGAAGTCTCTGTATGAACCCGTCTATTATGCTTTTTGATGAGCCTACCTCTGCACTTGATCCGGAAATGATCAAGGAGGTTCTCGATGTAATGGTTGATCTCGCTCGTGAAGGCATGACCATGCTCTGCGTTACCCATGAAATGGGTTTTGCTAAGACCGTTGCGAACAGGGTTCTCTTTATGGATGCTGGAGAAATCATTGAAGAGAATGAACCAAATGAGTTCTTTGACAATCCTCAATCGGATCGCACCAAGCTTTTCCTGAGTCAGATTCTTTAGGCACAGCAATGGCTGCAATACACTGGCTTCAGCATGTGCCTTTTGAAGGACTTGGATCCATTGAACCATGGCTGATTAACCAAGGACATAATCTCTTCTGTACCAGATTGTGGGCAGGGGATGATTTCCCTCCACTCGATACCTTCGATGTGCTGATTGTTATGGGTGGTCCCATGGGGGTGTATGACCATGATGAATATCCATGGCTACTCGAGGAGAAACAGTTTATTGGTGAGGTGGTGGCGCAGGAGATTCCAACGCTTGGGATTTGTCTTGGCGCTCAGTTGCTTGCCGATACCCTTGGTGCTGAAGTGTTTGCTAATCCTGTAAAAGAGATAGGCTGGTTTCCGGTGAGTCGTAATGACAGGGTACCAGGTTTTTTGGCGTCGGCTCTTCCGCTGGAAATGACAGTGTTTCATTGGCACGGTGATACTTTTGCTATTCCTGAAGATGCAGTATCGCTTTATTCAAGTAAGGCTTGTCAACATCAGGCATTTTTGTATAAAAATCATGTGCTCGGGCTGCAGTTCCATCTGGAAACAACCCGGGACAGTGCTGCCGCTCTTATTGATAACTGTCGATCTGAGCTGGTACAGGCTGACTGGATTATGACAGAACAGGAAATCCTGAGTTGTGAGAATTCCTTCGAGAGTAATAATAACTGCATGGCGTCCCTGATCAAGGAATTCTTTCCATTGCAGGGATGAAACCTTTTTTGAGGAGTATGGAATGAAAAAAATAGTGTCTGTGGTTCTGGCTTTAGGAATGATGAGTACTTTTTCTGTAGTCTGTGCACAGGATGTCCCCGTTGTAGAGGCTCCTGTAACGGAAAAAGCGGTAGAAAAAGCATCTGGATGGCAAAAGGCAGGAGACGAAATCGGTCAGGCAGCCGATGCTGTCGGAGATGCAACAGCCGACAGTAGCAAGAAAGCATGGAAAGCCACCAAGGATGGTTCTGCTGAAGCCTGGGAAGCTACCAAAAAAGGTTCCGGTGAAGCGTGGGATGCGACTAAAGAGGAGTCCGCAGAAGCTTGGGATGCCACGAAAGATGGTTCTGCTGAAGCGTGGGACGCGACCAAAGAAGGCTCTGGCAAGGCATGGGATAAAACGAAGGGGAAAAGTAAATCGCTTTGGCAAAAAGGGAAAGATAAGCTACACAAGGCCACTGCGCCTGAAGCAGTTCAGCCACAGGGTGAGTGACCTGGTTGTCTGTGTTTATTGCAAGTTGATTAGTTGAAAAAAAGCCCCCTGATACAACGTGTATCAGGGGGCTTTTTTTGTCTGCAAGAGGGAAGTGTTCTAACTGGCCTGTTCTAAGGCAACAGCTACGGCAACTGAGGCTCCAACCATTGGGTTGTTTCCCATCCCAATCAGACCCATCATTTCGACATGTGCAGGAACCGATGAAGAACCTGCAAATTGTGCGTCGGAATGCATACGTCCCATGGTGTCGGTCATACCATAGGATGCAGGACCTGCACCCATATTGTCAGGATGAAGGGTTCGTCCTGTTCCACCGCCCGAAGCGACTGAAAAATAACGTTTTCCTGCAAGATTACACTCTTTCTTATAGGTTCCGGCAACGGGATGCTGGAAACGGGTGGGATTTGTTGAGTTCCCGGTAATGGAGACATCCACACCCTCAAGGTGATTAATGGCAACACCTTCGCGAACGTCATCGGCTCCGTAGCATCGTACGTCACCCCGGGGGCCATCTGAATATCGTTTTTCCTTGACGACCTTTAGTTCGGAGCTCGCGTAGTCAAATTGTGTTTCCACGCTAGTAAAGCCATTAATACGGGATATAATATGTGATGCATCCTTTCCTAATCCATTCAGGATAACACGAAGGGGGTCTTTACGAACACGGTTAGCCGACATGGCAAGGCCAATGGCACCTTCGGCTGCTGCAAAGGATTCGTGCCCGGCAATAAAGGCAAAACATTTTGTTTCTTCACGCAGTAACATGGATGCCAGATTTCCATGTCCAATACCTACCTGACGATGATCTGCAACGGAACCGGGGATACAGAAGGACTGGAGGCCAATGCCAAGAGTTGAAGCGATATCAACGGCCTTTGTCTCACCTTTTTTAATGGCAATCGCAGCCCCAACCGTATACGCCCAGCAGGCATTTTCAAAACAGATAGGCTGGATATTTTTTACAATTTTAGCAACATCAACACCGTATGTATCGCATACTTCCTTAGCTTCTTCCAGGCTTTTTATTCCATATTCTTCAAGAACTGGAATGATCTGATCGATCCGCCTTTCATAACTTTCAAATAATGCCATGAGTCTCTCCTTATTCCTTACGCGGATCGATGGTTTTAACGGCATCGGCAAAGCGACCATAGGTCCCCGTTGCACTTTCCAATGCCTTGTTAGCATCTTCTCCGTCTCGAATAGCTTCCATCATACGACCAAGATGGACAAACTTGTAGCCTATGATTTCATTATCTGCATCGAGTGCAAGTTCCATAACATAGCCTTCAGTCACCTCGAGATATCTGGGGCCTTTCAGCTTTGTGCCATAGGTACTTGCTGTAACAGAACGAAGTCCCTTACCAAGATCTTCGAGGCCGGCGCCAATTGGCAGTCCGCCTTCTGAAAATGCGGATTGGCTACGCCCGTAAACAATCTGCAGGAAAAGCTCCCGCATGGCTACATTGATAGCATCGCAGACAAGATCGGTGTTCAGTGCTTCAAGAATGGTCTTTCCAGGCATGATTTCAGAGGCCATAGCTGCAGAATGGGTCATTCCAGTGCAGCCAATGGTTTCGATAAGTGCTTCTTCAATAATGCCGTCTTTTACATTTAGAGTCAGCTTACATGCACCCTGATGGGGGGCACACCAGCCAACTCCGTGAGTCAATCCACTGATGTCTTTAATTTCTTTTGACTGGGTCCAGCCACCTTCCTGAGGGATGGGGGATGGGCCATGATTTGTTCCCTGCGCCAGCGGACACATTTCTTTTACTTCAGAAGAGTATTCCATACGAGTCTCCTTTTGTTTGTTTGGAAGTGATAGAATAAATGATATGGAGAAAAGGGACAAGGGGAAAGGGGAATATGTTGGCAGGTACTCATATGAGAATTGGAAAATTACAGAAATGTCCTTGCAAATACATTTCAGTATTGTTATTGGGGGTCTTAACCGTTTGAATATACAATGCATGTATGGCGTGGTGGCTTGTGGCTATAGTCACCAGAAGGGACTATACCATTAATCCTTTATACCTCCTTGCAGAGGAAAGCAGAGTATCGGGATGAAACAGAAAACGATTTATAACTGTCATACACATATTTTTACCCATGAGAATATCCCTGATCACTATTTTAAGTTTTATTTAGTGCATCTTACAAGGAGCCGTTTTTTTCGTTGGATAATATCCGGGGGGACGAGGTTTGCCCTTTTGTTTTTTAGAAAAAAGGAAAGAGTGCGACGTTTTAAAGCGTACCTGGACTCCGTTTTAAATGATAAACAAGAAGAAAATTTTGTTGAATTACAGCGCTTCTATCCATCTGGGACGAGATTTGTAATATTGCCCATGGATATGGCACTTATGGGTGCCGGAAAGGTTCTTGAAGATATTGATGCTCAGCATCAAGAATTAGCAAAACTTGCCGGGAACAGGCAATACAAAGATGTTGTGATACCCTTTGCTCATATAGATCCAAGAAGAGTTGATTCTCTGCAGAGATTAACCAAACTTGTTGAGAAACAGCATTTTCGTGGAGTGAAAATATATCCACCATTGGGATATGGCCCAAACCATCCAACTTTAATGGATGAAGTATACCCATTTATGGTGGAGAAAAATATTCCCCTAATTGCTCATTGTTCGCCCGGGTCGGTAAACAGTAAGGAAATTCCTCTTGAGGAAGCACATGCTTTTGCTGATCCTGAGAATTATAAAGTGGTAATGGCAAAATTTCCAAAACTAAGAATTTGCCTTGGCCATTTTGGGGGAATTGATGAATGGAAAAGACATCTTGATGAATTTTCAGGGATAGAAAAACAGACATGGCTATCAAAAATTAGAGCCATGATGAACAGTGGAAAATATCCAAATTTGTATGCTGATATTTCATATACTATTTTTCATTTTCAGGAAAATGCAACACTGCTGAGTGCCCTATTAGAAGAGGAACATATTGCCAAGAAGGTTTTGTTCGGGTCTGATTTTTATATGGCTAAAAATGAGAACTATTCTGAAAAACGTTTGTCGATAGATTTGCGCTCTATTTTGGGCGAGGATAAATTCTGGTTGATAGCAAATACGAATCCAAAACTATTTCTGGCTGAGCTGTGACGAGCAAGTGGGGGTAGTTGTAACCAGTAATTGATATTCCAATTGGTTGCATTCTGCTCTTAATATATCATTGTTTTAACATGACCGCAGGATCATTACATTTCACTAAGGATAGGAATTCAAAAATAAGTCCACTCTAAAATAGTTTTGCATTTTCTCTATTGAGCCCATAGAATAAATATATTGTATAAATAGTAGTATGATTTTAACCATCTGACGTTCATTATTTTTGCAGAATTAACAGGAGGAACACCCAATGGATGCTGTCCAGCTAATCCCAACACCTGATATACTCCAAGTTCCATGGGGGTGGTTTCAGGGGCTTCTCACCGTGACATTTTTTCTTCATCTGCTGGTTATGAATATCCTTCTTGGTTGCTCACTTATTACATTTTTTAGACATGTCGCCGGGAAAAATACGGATGTCAATAAAGCTATTGCGAAGAAGCTGCCAATCACGGTGGCCTTTGCCGTGAACTTTGGCGTGGCTCCACTACTCTTTGTCCAGGTTATTTATGGTCATTTTATGTATGCCAGTTCTGTCCTTATGGCGATATACTGGCTATCCATTTTTGTGATTCTGATATTTTCCTACTACAGCACCTATATCTACAGTATGAATTTTGATAAGATTGTTGATTTTCATACGATACTCACCGGTTTTATAGCAGGAACTCTGCTGGCAGTTACATTTATTTTCACCACCAACTTCTCCTTGATGACAAATATTGCAGCCTGGCCTGAATACTTTAATAATCCGGAGGGGACTCTTTTGAATCTCTCCGATCCGAGTTTCTATCCCCGCTTTCTCCACTCTGTGTTTGGCGCAGTTGCTGTTGGCGGCATGGCCATCGCTCTTTTTTATGATTTTAAGAAACGAAAAGGAGAAAACGGTGCAGATGATGGAATTGCTATTGGAATGAACTGGTTTGCCGGTGCCACCATGCTGAACTTTGGAATCGGATCCTGGTACTGGGGGAGCCTTCCTGAATATGTTCGGGAGCTTGGAGGAGCTGGCAGTGCATTTTTTCTGATTTTTATTTTTCTTGGGATTGTGGCAGCAATTTTTTCCCTTATATATGGGATGCGACACGAAGTCAGACCAGCTGTCTATTATCTTTTAGCGGCACTGTTCTGCATGGTGCTGGTTAGGGAGTTTGCGAGACGGCTTACTCTGGCGCCCTGGTTTAAAACTTCAGACCTTGAAGTTGTGGCACAATATTCGCCACTTATCGTGTTCTTGGTGGTTTTTGCCGGAGGACTTGGTGTTATCTACTATATGATACGGCTTGTTCTCACCGATAAGGGGGCGCGCTCATGAATTATCCCGTATGGTTACTCGACGTCTTTGGTGGTGGAACTCTTATTGCCCTGATTGCAGTTGTGCATGTGTATGTTGCTCATTTTGCAGTGGGTGGTGGATTATTTCTTGTTTTTACCGAAATGAAGGGATTGCGTGAAGAATCTCCTGCGATCCTTGAATACACTAGAAAACATGCTCGATTCTTTCTCCTCCTGACCATGGTTTTTGGTGGGCTTACAGGAGTTGCAATCTGGTTTACAATCGCCCTGCTTAGTCCTGCTGGAACCTCATCGCTTATTCATACCTTTGTTTTTGCCTGGGCGATAGAGTGGGTCTTCTTCCTCGGCGAAATCGTCGCTCTGCTTCTCTATTACTATAAATTTAATAAAATTAGTTCCAAAAACCATCTTATTCTGGGCTGGATTTACTTCGCCTGTGCCTGGCTCTCTCTCTTTGTTATTAACGGTGTCATTGACTATATGCTTACGCCGGGAGAGTGGTTGAATAACCAGAACTTCTGGTCAGGATTTTTTAATCCTACCTTCTGGCCGGCACTCTTCTTTAGAACATTTCTCGCCTTGATGATTGCAGGACTTTTTGGATTCCTCACAAGCGTAAATATAAAGGATGATGTGATGCGTCATAAGATGGTTCGCTATTGTGGACTCTGGCTTATGATTCCTCTTGTTCTGCTTCTTGCTTCCGCCGTATGGTACAAAGCTGCATTACCACTTCCACAACAGGAAATGATTTTCACCAAATCACCGGAGATGAAACCATTTCTCTCGGGATTTATATTTATTTCGCCACTACTCTTTGCCGGTGGCTTACTGATGGCAGCCTTTCGTCCTCAGGCGGTAACTCGCTCCGTCGCAGTTGTCTTGTTTCTTCTTGGGTTTCTCTATATGGGATGCTTTGAATTTATGCGGGAAGGTGGTCGCAGACCCTATATTATTCATGATTATATGTACTCTACCTCCATCCTGAAAGCAGATCTGGAGGATGTCCAGAAAAAAGGAGTATTGCAGAGTTCCCGCTGGGTAAAAAATCGTATAATTACCCCTGAGAACAGGATGGATGCCGGGGCAGAATTGAATATGATTCTCTGCTTACCCTGTCACTCAACTGGGGGGCCATTAAATGATATGATCCCCATTGCCAGACGTTTTACTCCCGAGGGGATGGAGGCTTTTCTTCTTGGAATTGGCAATGCAAATCCTTATATGCCGCCATTTGCCGGAACCAGTGCGGAGGCTACAGTTCTTGCTGAATATCTCACCACGGTGCTTGTTCCCGGATTTACGTCCGTTGAACCTGAAATTCAACCTCTCTTTGTTGTTCCTGCTCCTTTCTCTGCTGAAAGCTCCGAGTACGTGTTGTTGGCAGGGGCGACACTTGGTACAATTCTCTATTCGGAACCTGAAGAGTCGGGGATTGATCTTTCCTATGGTGCTCCCGTTATCCGGGCGCAGTTGATTTTCCGGGATGAAAGTCCAAGTGTTATACTGGATGGGGCCGTTGTACGTTACAGTATAAAGACTGGAGACGGTGATGTGAAAGGGGAGATGGAGGCCAAGGATGGCTATTTTGAAGCCACTCTTGGTGAGATACCACGTCCGGTTCAGCCGTATCAACCATTTTTTATTGCTGAAATAAGTGCTGAAGTTGACGGGACGATTGTTGCTGCGACTCAAGCCAAAATAGGCGTCTCCACCGAAATTGGCTGTCGTAACTGTCATGGTGGGAGCTGGCGTCAGGATGGACGAAGTGGGATGTCACGGGCGACTGCTTCCGGGATTCTTGCTTTACATGACAAGTGGAGTAATACCAATCTGAGTGATGACTTCAATAAAGGCAAAACTGTTGTCTGCTCATCCTGTCATGCTGATTACAGCCGTGCAACCGAAGGGCAACCTGGATTGCTGAGTCTCTCTACTGCAATACATGGTTATCATGCCGGTTTCATTTCAAGTGATAATAGCTGTGTGCTGTGTCACTCTTCAAGCGATACCGGTGCTAGTCACTCTTTTGATGGTATTCATAAGCAGTTGGAACTCTTATGCAGTGACTGTCATGGAACATTGCCTGATCATGCGGCTAGTCTATTGAAACAGGAAAAAGATAAAGGACAGGCACAGAAGCTGCTCTCTTTAGTGCAGAATAAGGTTCAGATGGATATTGTAGAGATCAATCCCCGTGCTTCCTGGATTATGGAGCCCGATTGCCTCACCTGTCATGTGGATTTTCAGCCACCTGAAACGGACACCGCCTTTAACTCCTGGACCGAAGATGAGGCTGGGCTATTCCATAATCGTGTGGGCGAAGGGGGAGCAGTTCTCTGTAGTTCCTGTCATGGTCAGCCACATTCCCTGTATCCGGCAGACAACCGTTATGGCAAAAGGATAGGAGCACTACAACCCATGCAGTATCAGGATAATCCCTATCCCATCGCAGCCAATGAAGGCTGTGCCGTGTGTCATACAACGGAGATGGCGGATGAGATGCATCATCCTGGTTCTTTAGCCACCTTTAGAAATCAGGAGTAGCAAGACTCTTGAGAACATAACTATTCTACGCGCCTAAAATGGACATAGTTGGAGTGCTGCTGAATAGTTAGCTGAGAACAAATACGGGCTTTTGGAAGGGGAGACCTTTCCTGAAGCCCTTTTCTGTTTTGGCATAGTAATAATGGGTCGACGAGGGTATTGTGCCTAGATGAAATCCCTTGAAAGCAGAGAAATAGTTCAGGACTTTGTGGACCAACTGGAGCGTTGGGGCTGCCAGGTTTTACGCGCTGTTAACCGTTCTAATCCTTACCGGGGAGGTTTTTCAATTCTTTTTCGTAGTGATGCTGCCACGGCAAGGGCCATCGCTGATTTAGGAATTGCTCAGATTCTACTCGATATCAGGGCTGATACCTATCTGCTGCGTCTTCCTGAAGTGAATATTGATGCCACTCCTGAGCCGCATCCGGCCATTCTGTTCTGGAACGAGGTTACAAAACAGAAGAAGCTAGAAGAACTTCTTACTCTCTGGAAGAATAGTAGCGATATTCTGGAGAGACGGCGGAAGAAATTGGGTATGTTTTACAAGGCTGGATAACGATCGATTTAAACTCTTCAATAGAGTAATTTAAATTCCTTCTATCAGTGCGTTGCCCAACGTTTCCCTTGCAACCATATCTTATCTTCCAAACATTAGACTAATGTGACGAAGCAAAACTGCAGGCTTCGTCCAGGCGAGATTCGATATATTTCACCAGTGGTGCATTCTGTTCTTCAAGGTCAAAACAGACAGCGTCTTCACCAAGGAGCCCGCCGGGAACGAAATCGCCTCTTTCTTCAGGGTCTGTTATCATATCGCCATAAAAACAGATTGAAAGCCATCTGCTGACATCCTCGATTACATCAACCATTACGAACAGGTCTTTTCCTTTCTGGTTGCTGTGGACGGCTCTCAGAGAATAGGTGACTCCCGGTCGTGCTATAAAGTCCTGCACAACGCCTTCTTTTGCATTTAAATAGTTTCTAAAATGTAAAAAGACATTCTTGTTTGTTTGGTCTTCGTCCTGCCATTCGTTAATAAAAGTATTAAGTGCCTGCTCTGCTTCATTTTTCATTTTTGGCCCGCTCTGTTTTTGTGTTTAGTAGTTGTTAGGTGTTAGGTTTTTCTTATTGCTAATCTTAACTCGAAAAGAAGTGAAGGGCAAAAAGAACTTACCGTTCTTCTTTTATTGTAAGATTTTATTTTTGCGCTAGTATGGATACATCGTGGTGCCTCTTTGTCGCTGAGGTGCTCCTGTTACCAAACTTTTTATGGGCTGATGTATGGGGTTTTGTCGCCAGTTTTTTCATTTAAGTGTGACCTGTTGGCTTCTTTTTCTCACGGGCTGTGCATCGGACTGTGTGAAAGGAAATTGTTCCGACGGTGAAGGGACACTTGTGCTTGAGTCTGGAGAACACCTGACAGGTGCCTGGAAACATGGGAAGTTAGACGGTTACGGCACCTTTACTAAGGGAAATGGTGACACCTATACCGGTGATTGGAGCAATGGTAAACGACAGGGAGAGGGCGTTGCTATCAGTGCAAGCGGTGATCGCTACGAAGGTCACTGGAGAGATGACAAAAAAGATGGAAAGGGCACATTGACTTTTGCCCATGGCGATAGATTTGAAGGGCATTGGGTGGCTGGCAGGAAGCAGGGGCCCGGACGCTGTTTGTATATAAACGGAGACATGTACGAGAGTGAGTGGCGTGCGGATGTGGATAACGGGAAGGGAACTTTTATTACAGCTGCAGGCGAACTCTGTATCAACTCCTGCATAAGTGGTGATTGTCAAAATGGCCATGGCGTATTTACCTGGAGAAATGGTGAACGCTATACCGGAGAGTGGAAAAGCGGGCGGAAAAATGGCAATGGTACTCTGGTCTTTGGCAACGGTGACCAGTATGCCGGTGAGTGGAAAGACAACAAAAGGCATGGGTATGGAAGCTTTCGGCAAAAAAATGGGACTAGCTACATAGGAACATGGGAAAATGGGCAATGGAACGGTCATGGTACATACCAGGGGAATGATGGCGGCCGCTTTGTCGGGGAATGGAAGAATAATAAAATGAATGGCCACGGCTCATACAGGATGTCCAACGGTAACCAATATGTTGGGAGTTGGAAAGATGGAGTGAAACATGGACGTGGAACCTTTATCTATCCCAGTGGTTTTAAATATGTCGGTGAGTGGAAGAATAATAAAATGATCAGAGTATATCCTCAATAAAAGGATATTTATCTTGAAATTCCCTTCGACAGAATGTAAATAGTGCTGTCCTGATATAGTACGTCATACGTAAGCGTCTCTATCCCATATTTCCGGGAAGGGGCGTTTTCAGGTTTAATAACAAGAGTTTTCAGTAAAGGAAAAGTTATGATCACTGCAACAGATGTCGCTCTCTCCTATGGGAAGAGGGTAATTTTTAAGGATGTGAATATTAAGTTCAGACCTGGTAACTGCTATGGCCTTATCGGGGCGAATGGCGCCGGAAAAACCACATTTCTGAAAATACTGGCCGGTGATTTTGACCCGGATCATGGCACTGTTTCTGTTGGAAGTAAGGAACGAATTGCCGTGCTGCGGCAGGATCATTTTGCTTTCGATGAGATAAAGGTCCTAGATACCGTAATTATGGGCCACAAGCGGCTCTATGACCTTTTGGCCGAGCGTGAAATATTGTATGCAAAGGCAGATTTTACCGAGGAAGACGGTATTCGCAGCGGGGATCTTGAGGCACAGGTCGAAGAGCTGAACGGTTATGAGGCCGAATCCGAAGCGGCTGTTTTACTCAGTGGTCTCGGTATTGGCGAAGAACTTCTCGATAAGACAATGAAGGAATTGGAGGGTGGTGAAAAGGTACGCGTTCTCCTTGCACAGGCACTCTTTGGAACGCCGGATGTTCTGCTACTCGATGAGCCGACAAATAATCTTGATATTGATTCCATTGCCTGGTTGGAAAATTTTCTTGATAGATTTCAGAACACTGTCATTATTGTTTCCCATGATAGGCACTTTTTAAATCAAGTCTGTACCCATGTGGCTGATATAGATTTCGGGAAAATTGCCATCTATGTAGGCAATTACGATTTCTGGTATCAGGCAAGCCAGCTGGTGCTGCAGCAGAAACAAAATGAGAATAAGAAAGCAACTGCGAAGGCTAAAGAGTTACAGGATTTTATCAGACGTTTCTCGTCCAATGCGTCCAAGGCCAAACAGGCAACATCCCGAAAAAAATTATTGGATAAATTAACACTTGAGGAGATGCCGACATCTTCTAGAAAATATCCTTTTATCTCTTTTAAGCCAGGTCGCCCCTGTGGTGATATAATTTTGGAAATCCAGGGCTTAAGTAAAGCTGTGGATGGAGTGCCCCTGTTTGAGAATCTCGATCTCATTGTGAACAAGGATGAAAAAATCGCTTTTGTTGGCAGTAACAGCCTTGCCAAAACAACACTTTTCCAAATCCTCACCGGAAAACTTGAGGCGGATAGTGGTAGCTTTCGCTGGGGAGTTACCATGAGTCACTCCTTTTTTGCCAAAGAAAATAGTGCGCTTTTTGCCAAAGATGTCACTCTCGTTGACTGGCTGGGTGATTACACACCCATAACAGAGGGGGAAACATTTGCTAGGGGCTTTTTGGGGAAGATGCTTTTCTCTGGAGAAGAGGCTCTGAAAAAGACCAGCGTTCTTTCCGGTGGCGAAAAGGTGCGCTGTCTGCTTTCAAAGATGATGCTTTCAGATGCTAACTGTCTTATTATGGATGAACCAACCAACCATCTGGATCTGGAATCCATTACCGCACTCAATAATGGGCTGATAGCCTTCCCTGAGGTTGTTTTGTTTTCCTCCCATGATCACCAGTTTGTCGATACTATTGCCAATAGAATCATAGAGTTATTGCCGAGTGGTGTGATTGACAGGATGATGCCTTTTCAGGATTATCTGCTGGATGAAAAGGTGGATAAGTTGCGTGAGAAACTGTCCTGATGTGATGGCGGAGGTGTCGCCTGGCTGTGGGATGTCGTACGCTCAGAAGTTGTGAAAAAATATGCCTTAACTGTTCTGAAATTGGGGTAGTTAAGGCTGTTTTTAGTATCGTCACCAATCAGATTGGAGGCGCAATGGTGACCAGGATTCGCAGGTTTGTTTCTGCTCGTACCCCATGTGGTTCCCGAATCTGTGAAACCAGAATATCCCCTTCTGTTGCAGGTATCTCTGTATCTCCCTCGCCAAGAAAAAATCCATTTCCTTCTAGTACCTGAATTGATAACTCTCCGTCAAGATCGTGTGAGTGTACGGGAAATGTGACGCCTGCCTCGAGATTGAAGTTGATGATTTTGAAGAATTCAGAGTCCTGTACCAGGAAAAAACGTTTCATCGCACCGCTGGTGTATTCGTTTGTATCGTCAAGTTTTAAAACTTTCATTTCTGTTCTCCATTGAATATGGGTGAAGCAATCTTGTTATATTATTCCGCACAGCTTGAGCACTAATGTTCGGTACTTTAGTAACGTATTCATGTATTCCATTTACACAAGAGAGCTGGATCGTTTTAGGGAAGAAAGTAGCAAAAAAAGAGACAGGATGTTCTACTGCTTTTTTGTATGAAATCATAATGTGTAAATAGTACTATAGGTTGTCGAAATGTCAGAGATACATGGTCGGGTTAAGCTAAGATCCTCCTGGAAACAAAAAATCGGGGAGGAGTTTGAGCAGGAGTATATGCAGAAACTCAGGCAGTTTCTTATCCACGAAAAACAGGCTGGAAAAGTAATATACCCAGAGAGTGACGATATATTCAATAGCATGAATCTGACCTCTTTTGCAGATGTGAAGGTGGTCATTATCGGTCAGGATCCCTATCATGGCCCAGGACAATCGCATGGACTCTGTTTTTCGGTAAAACCGGGCGTGAAAATACCACCATCTCTTAGAAATATTTATCAGGAGATTCATCAGGATCTTGGGCTTCCCATCTGTAAACATGGGTATTTAAAAAGCTGGGCCGAACAAGGGGTACTGCTACTCAACAGTGTTCTTACCGTTGAGAAGAAGATGGCTGGATCACATCAGGGCAAGGGCTGGGAACATTTTACCGATGCTATTATAGCCGTGCTTAATAAAGAGCATAGTGGACTGGTATTTCTTTTGTGGGGGAGTTACGCTCAGAAGAAAGGGAAGATTATAGATCAAAATCGCCATTTAATTCTGCAGTCTGTCCATCCTTCCCCCCTTTCTGCTCATCGAGGATTTTTCGGGAATCATCATTTCTCAAAATCGAATGCTTATCTTGAACAGCAGGGGAAAACCGCAATTGACTGGGGACTACCAGAGTTGTAGTGCTACTTATACAGGCTTAGTTATTGTCCACCACTGTTTGATTCTGCTGAATATCACCGAATACTGCCTGTAGGAGCGCCCTGCATGCGAAAGATAACAGGAACATTATACTTGTCGTCTGCAGGGGCGGCTCCTACGGTTGAACTTTACAGTTACCTGACCTTTTGTGTAGTCAGGTAGGTTTGTGTCCGCTAAGCAGGAATATAGGATATTGTTTATTAATCTCTTCCTTGGAAATGGTGTGAATAAATTCACTTTTCATATCTTCAAGGCCTATATCCTGGAGATAAGTGCTTAACTCTTCAGGGTCAAATCCCTTATGCCAGATGCCTTCAATATCTGCGCCATGGAAAGAACCATCCTCGGTCAGCAGGTCGGCAATGGCAATATAACCACCTGGATTGAGAAGATCTGCAAAGCGTTTAAGCATCTCCTTCGCATCCTGAATATGGTGCAGTGTCATCGCACAGAAAATGATATCATGTTTCTGGCTGTATTGGTCCTTTGCCAGGTCACAGCAAAGTGTCTGGATAGTTCCATTATCCTGATTGTCGATTTTTTCCTGTAATACATCAAGCATCCCCTGGGAGGTGTCGATGGTTGTCAAACGTTTAAGAGCAGGAGCAACGGCGAGGCCAACAAGGCCGGTTCCGCAACCATATTCCATACCATCCATTGTTTTTTCGAGTGGTAATGTCAAGATTGCTGTGCTTATCTTTTCTGCGAGCATCACCCGGCGTGATTTTCCATCCCATCCTGCTGCTGCTTTATCAAAATGTTTAGTGGTCATCTGTTTTTTTTCCTTTTATCAGTTCTTTCTACAATTCCCCAACTTGATCAAAAAGATCGCTGTCTTTTTCGATCTTCACTCTGTTACCAATAATCATCCGGTTGCTGTTAGCAAGCATAGCTGTGAAGGCGTCCGCATAGGAACGCATGTCCTGTACGGTGGTGGAAATGATCTCCTCGATTCGCTGTTGTTTGAAATCTGTTGTGATGCCACTTAGGTATTCGTTGCGTGCAGTGACACCAATTGCAGCAGCAGCCTGATGCGGGGTGAAATTGCCATAGGTCCCAATGACAAGTTGTTGCAGTACTTCGGGTGGAAGCTCAAGCTTCCTGACTACGTCCGCAAGAGCGAGATAACTGTCATAGGTTTTTCGTACCTGCGGGTCACGGTAGCTGATAACTGCAAAGTTGCCACTGACATGGCTGAACTGGATAAAGCAACCATAGGCTCCTCCCATCTGCCGTACTGTATTCCAAAGATAGTCACGGGAGAGGTAGGTTTTTAGTACCTCAAAATGTCCGTTATAGCCAATACCGCCAGGGAGCAACTTGCCGCCTAGTACCGCATAGACGACCTCAGCCGAGGTGATCAGAGCTTCATGTTCTGGATGTTTTGGAAGGGTCCACTCCTGTAGATTTTGTACTGTATCTGGGAGTGCAGAAATCAGGCCTGCACAGTGCTGTTTGAAGGTACTGACTTCATGCTCATTGGCGGTGATCGAGAGTGTCAGGTTGCTTCGGTTGAAAATAATAGAGGCCATTTCTCGAAGGCCGGTCAGAAAAGATTCTTCAAGCTTTGGATAATTATGGGCGAGTTCCTTGGTGCTTCGATAGCTTGTTACCCCAGAAACATTTTCATTGCAGGCACCTGCTCTGCTTATTTGAGCAAAGGCAAGGGAAGTGGGAAGGTTGTATCCCTCACTCTGGGCATCATGTTCTGTCCAGGCAAAATCACGAATAACAATTTCTTTAATATGGCTACGATCATCTAAAGAAAGGTCGGAAAAAATATTGCTTAGCAGCTGGATTGCCTGTTCCTGGTATTCCGGTAAGCACTTCATTTGGAACCAGAGTATGGGACGAAAATCCCCCTTACCGCCTTTCTTCACATGGCACTGGAAGTTGTGTGAAAATCCACCTGTACAGATGCCAAGCTCTCTTGCAAGGTGCATATAATCCATCCTGGATGTCCCGATTTCGGTCACAATACTTCCGAAAAGATCGAGCCAGGGAAGGTACTTTGAGGGGAGGCAGGAGATGCTGAAACCGATATCAATATAGGAGATATGGTCGGTGTCCAGTTCGCTGATAAGGAATTCACAGCCATTGATATCCGAGGCCTGCACCCGATGAAAACTCTGTTTCTTTTCAAGGTCATTCAGCCCTAACTGGGGAAGCTGGGCAAGCGTTTCCACACTGTTTGATCGCTGTTGATCCTCCATCAGCTCTAAAGTTCTGGCGATAAGCTTCTCCTGACCGCTCTGGTCCAGGCTTTTTCCGTAGGCTTCAAGGCGGGCTGCCTCGCTGGCCTGATCACGAGCCTGTTTTTTAGGATCCGGTGTAAGGGTGACCACCACGGTGGCCGGGTTATCAAGCAGATATTTTTTGATCAGTTCTTCAAAGTAGTTCTCATGTAATGCTTTATTGCGAATGGTGGCAAAGAGTTCATTGATTTGGAGAGATTTGTACGGGTCGGTTCCATACTTAAATGCAGGGAGTGCCTTGCCGATCAGATCGAGGCCTCGCTGGGCCTTGCAGCCCTCTTCACGTACCCCGAACTCATATTTGTTCAGTTCAGAGAGGATAAGCTCACGTTCCAAGCCATCCGCTGCCATTTGTGAAAGGGTTTGTTTGTATAAATCCAGAAATTTGTCTCGTTTTTCAGGGTCGCTTCCCACTAGATAGCTTACCATCATGGTCTTAAAGCTTGAGGTAGAGAGGTAAAAGCCGCCAAAATCTTTACATAAGCCACTTGTAATAATGGTGTTTTTTAGAGGTGATGCGTCTGAATTATAGAGAATATTGGCAATGATCTGGAAGGCTGCATTTTCCTCACGATTCAGTACTGTGGATACTCTGCTTGCCACGGCAATGAATGTTTTTTGAGCAGTATCGCTTGAGTCGACACTGTAATTATCTTCGATATAACTGGTTTCGTGGGTGTCCTCTCCTTGGGTAACCTCGGCTCGCGTCCCTTTTTCTGGGAAGGCGGAAAGAAAATTGTCCTGCAGATATGCCAGCTCCTGCCCAAGATCAGCATCACCATAGACAAAGAATGTTGCATTCGATGGGTGGTAATGGGTCTTGTGAAAGCTGCAAAATTCTTCGTAGGAGAGATCCGGAATGTTCTTCGGATCGCCCCCGGACTCATGGGCGTAGGTCGAATTTGGCATCAGTCCGCCAAATATATGATGAAAAATCAGTCGAATAGGGTCTGAAAAAGCTCCCTTCATCTCATTGTAGACAACCCCCTGGTACTGCAGGGGAGACTCTTTACTTTCCTGATGATAATGCCATCCTTCTTGCTCGAATGTAGATCTGGCGAGCAATGGATTAAGGACCACATCCATATACACATCCATGATATTGAAATATTCTTTGAGATTTCTGGTGGCAAATGGATAGTAGGTGATATCCGATCCGGTCATGGCATTGAGGAATGTCATCAGACCACCCTTGTTGATCTCTCCAAAGACATCCTTGACCGGGTATTTCTTTGATCCCATAAGCACGGAATGCTCAAGAATATGAGCAACACCTTTTGAATCAGTGGGTATGGTATTGAATGATGCAGAGAAGGTTTTGTTACTGTCATCATTTTTAATGGCAAGTAATGGGCATCCGAGCACATCATGTTCAAAGAGGTATACGGTTGCCTGTATTTCATCAAGTTGCTGCACCTGTTTCAGGGTGAAGCCGGAATAGGTGGAGCCTGGAGTATAGGTCATCTGGGTCTCGTATTAAAAGAGTTTGTTGGAGTCAAGGAGAAGGGTCACTGGACCATCGTTACAGAGTTTCACATCCATCTGGGCCTGGAACGTGCCACTGGCTGTAATAATCTGTTTTTGTTTCACTGTATCTATAAATTGGAGATAGCAGGGCTTTGCTTTTTCTGGAGGCGCAGCGTCGGAATAACCGGGGCGTCGGCCTTTGCGGCAGTCGCCATAGAGGGTAAACTGAGAGACGATAAGCATGGCTCCCCCGGTATCAAGAAGGGAACGATTCATCTTGCCATCCTTATCTTCAAAGATACGAAGGTTGATGATTTTATTCACCATCCATTCTATTTCCGCTTCTTCGTCGTCTTTATGGATGCCAAGCAGTACAAGTAAGCCCGCATCGATTTTTCCTGTTATTTCAGAGTCAACAGTAACTGAAGCACTGCTGACCCGTTGGATAACTGCTCGCATGTTAGATTAAATTAAAGAATCAGCATTGTGGCTGCATTCTTTAGAATGGTTGTCCAAACATAAACCATCCGGTAGTTGATTCTTCGGAGTGTGCAATGTCAAATCGAACAACTGCGCCGGAAAACAGGGCGCGGATACCAACACCGCCATCCACTTTCCAGTCTGTGAAAAGATCGCTATATTCGGGTGCTACTCTTCCGCCTTCGGCAAAGGCAACCAGCTGCAGCCAGTCACTTTTCAGGAACTTCAGCCAGGAAATGTTCCCGATGGGGTTCCAGTCAAGAGTGTGGCGGTATTCGGCAGCGGTGTAGATAACCGATTTGTCGTTAAAACGATCGCTGGGATAGGCACGCATCCTGTAAAAACCACCAAGGGTTGCACCTTCATAGAACGGTGTCGACTCATCAATCGTGATCGAACCATCTGCATTATTCTGTTCTGACCAGCTTGGAGTGTCCCCGGTCCATACGTTAAGAGCAATGATACGCTGTCTTGCCGAGTCGGAGCTTCCAAGAGAAAAATATTTGCTGGCTTCAAACTCTATAAAGGTCCATTCGTTTGGTGATTCAAGCCAGCCAAAATCATGTGTCACTCCGATATACTGGTTACTTCCCGTTGATGGATTGGTAGGGAAATCTGTATTGTTGTAGGAAATGGCCAGCTCAAAGGGATGAACTGTGGCGGCTCTATGGCCATCGGAGAATTCAAAACTGCGATATCGGTTAAACTGCCTGAGAAGGAGAGTCGTAACGCCGTTTTCCATCGGGTTCCAGTTCTCTCCACCAACGGGAGCAGATTTGAGTAAACCGTCTCGCAGGGTGAAGTGCTGCATGGCGTCACCACGGGAAGATCCCAAGGGGAGAACAAATTCAAATTGGAAATCACTCCAGTTATCATACCCACTATCTTCCTGAAAGCCATCGACACTGGAGTCATTGGTTCCCATACGAATAGTATCTTGTTGAGGCTGATCTGTGTATGCCCGGTTTTTTGGGTAGTGTCCTGCCATTCCCTGAGCACTGAAGAAAAAGCGCTTGGCAAAGGAAGGGCGATAATCCCACATCCCGAGAAAAAGAGCAGCGGCATTTTCACTGCTTCCAAAGGCTGCTGCTCCGAGAAGCATCTGTTCCTGACCGTAACCTTTTGCTCCACCACCTAGACCGGCTGTAAATCCCATGCTTTCCGATGAAAAGGCGTAGGGCATGATCAGAGTGTTTTTAGTTCCTCCATTGGGGTTCTCTTCGCGTTCGAGACTACTTTTTATGGAAGTTCTTGGCTTGGCCTGAATTGCTGGTGCCACAATAAGAGTTGCAAGGCCTATGATGCAGATTGTTTTTAGATGTGTGGAAAAATTCATAAGTGACCTGTTTGAAGGTGAGGATACTATTTTTTAATTATAATTAACTGGTTAATCTTAACCTAAAAGAGATATTTTTCCAAATGATATACAGGGATAATTGTTAGAAAATAGGAAGGTCAGTGGAACAGTATTTTGTGGTATCTCGTGGTTGCATTTGGGGAGCACTGGCACAAAAAAAACAGGTGCCGGGTAAAGAACTTGCCTGGCACCTGTATGGATACAGATTCGTCGATTTTATTTTGTTGCTTCTTTGGCAGCGTCTTTTGCCATGTCAGCTGGATTGAGTGCGTCTGTAGCTTTCTTCATTCCAGCGTCGACTGCTTTGTTTGCCTGCTCTTTGGCCATTCCAATTGCTTTTTCCTTGGCGGAATCAGCAACCTGTGTTGCAGCATCTTTTGCCATGTCACCTGTGGCTTTTTTAGCAACTTCCGTAGCTGCTTCTGTTGCAGCGGGAGCATTGGCTGAAGCTGTTGAAAGGGCAACTCCAGTACTAAGGATAAGAACGAGTGCAGCAAGGGACAATTTGTTTGTATGTGTCATGATATTCTCCAGTAAAATTATTGAGGTTTGTGTGGCAATGATAACTCTTCCTACCTGATAACCTGTTGCTAAAATTATATCAATAGTTTTTTCTGTGAGACGCTTATTTTATGGAAGGCCACTGCTGGCTGAGCTGAAAATCCTTATCGAGTTTGCAGGCTTTAATAGACGGGTCGTGGTAAAAGGTAAACCAGCTGTTACGCTTCTGGTAATGCCTAAAGTATTCTTCCTTACGATTGATAACTTCCAATGGGAAATTATCATATGCCATTATCCAGAGTGGGTTTGTGTGGGCGTGGGTAGGAAAGAGATCTCCCAGGTGGACCGCCGTTTCTCCTTTTGACACAAGTTCGACTAATTGATGGCCACGGGTATGGCCTCCAGTGTGGCGTAACCGTATGCCGGGAACTACTTCGTGCTCTCCGTCCACAATTGTAAGTTGTCCATTGTTTTTGAGTTGAGCAAAGTTGTTAGGCCAGTAGGTGGATTTTGCACGGCGGCAGGGGGTTTCTACGTCTTCCCATTCTGCTTTTTGTACAAAGTGGACAGCTTCTGGAAATGTGAGCTCTTCCTCTTTTTCTGTATTGTGCATAACAACACCGCCGGCGTGGTCAAAATCACAGTGGGTCAGAAGGACATGGCTGATATCCTGGCGTGATAAGCCCATTTCAGCTAGGTCATCTATCAGAGACCAGGGGGACGTTACCTGGAAAATGGAGAGTTGTTTTGGGGTGAGCTTGTTGCCAAGTCCGGTATCGATAATTAAATTATGCGATGCGGTCTTCACGAGCAGGACATCATTACAAAATGGGAGTGTATTATGTATGTCTGCCGGGCACTTTTTTTCCCAGAGAACTTTTGGCACCGCACCGAACATGGTCCCGCCATCGAGGCGAAAGTTTCCTCCGTTTAACCAGTAGATCTGAAACTCACCGAGGGATAATGGAGTAGTGTTCATAATGTTCCTTGTAAATCATACTTAGTTTGAACCTGACTCCATGACGGAGGCAGAATATTTTTAACTATACATCTGTTTTAATGATACATAAACAGGATATATGATGTGGATTGTTTTTTCTGGTACTGTTTTTCTTTTCTGCTTCTACACCATGCTTCTCGTGATTTGGGGGAGCATGAAAATGCGGAGTTTAAGCAAGGCATCGTCTGGTACATATACTCGGACGCCTCTTGTCTCTATAATCGTGCCGGCCTGTAATGAAGAGACCGGACTGGAAGCCGCTTTGCTTTCACTGGCACAACAGGACTACCCGAATGTGGAAATCATCACTATCGATGATCGTTCAACGGATAGAACATTTGAAATTCTTACAAAATATACACAAAAATTTCCTAAAATACACTTGCATCAGATAAAGGAACTCCCTGCAGGCTGGCTTGGAAAAAACCATGCCCTGTATACCGGTGCGAAAATCGCGCGTGGAGAGATCCTGCTTTTTACGGATGCTGATATTATTATGGCACCCTCCACCCTTACTCTGGCCGTGTCCTATTTTTCACATGAAAACTTGGATCACCTCTCCTTGATCTTCCGTAACCTGGCAGCAGGAGGTCTTCTGAATGCTATGGTCGTGGAGGCCTTAGGCGGTCTTTTTCTGCTTTTCAGGCCCTGGAGTGTGAGAAAAAAAAGAAGTAAAGCATTTATCGGTGTCGGGGCCTTTAATATGATCAGGGCCAGCGCCTACTGGAAGCTGAATGGGCATGCCGCATTTAAAATGCATCCCGTTGATGATATTATGCTTGGGAAAAAAGTGAAACAACAGGGGTTCGTTCAGGACTGTCTGCAGGGTGGCGATCTGGTTCAGGTCAGATGGTATGAAACCGTTACTGCGATGGCTAATGGTTTGCAGAAGAATATTTTTGCACTGTATAATTATCGCATCAGTTTCGTTGTACTTGCTCTTTTGACAATTATTGCTTTGAGTATTGTTCCTGTTTGGGGAGTGCTGATGGGTCATGGAATCGTTCGGTTACTATTTGGAGCGTCGGTTTTGTGCCGTATTGTTGTTTTTATCTGTAATGCCAGAGGGATGAAATGTTCTGCTACTCTGTTTCCCTGGTCGTTACTAACACCTTATCTGACCGTTGCTATTATAATAAAGGCAGTGTCAACAACCATCAGGAATAGGGGGATTGACTGGCGTGGTACGCACTATTCACTTGAAGACTTACGCAAAGAGGATTCTCTGCATTCATGGCGATAAGTAATTATAATAAAAAGGAAAATAATGTTGGGACTGCTGTCGGGATAGTTGTTGAATGGTAGGTGTGAAAAGCTGGATTCTGAGCTAAGTTATTTGCTGAATTCCTGAATGTTTTTTTTCTTCCTTATAATATCCTGCAGCAAAGTAAATTGAACTAGAGCTTTCTTCAGGGTATCTTCCGGTGTGTTACATTTAAAGTAGAGTCCTCCCTGTAGGTAGTCCATAAAAAAACGTAGTCCCAGTTCGTAGGTGATTGCTTTTAAGCCATCGTAAATCAATGCTCTGTCACTTGATGTAAGCAGTGGCCCGACTGCTTTAAAGTATCCTGTAAGAGTTGCTTCACAAAAATCCAGATCGAATAGAACCTCATCAAGTCTGCTCTCCTCGCCACTCCTGTTGCAGGCGGAACGGAGGCAGTCTCCAATGTCATGTTGCAGGAGCCCAGGGCCTACGGTGTCGAGATCAATAAGGCTGACAGCAAGATCACTTTCCAAATCAAAGAGGACATTGGCAATTTTGGGATCACCATGGATAATTTTGATAGCTGATTTTTCTGTTGCAACTGTTTGTGCAAGAAGCAATGCATCTTCCCTCTGTTGGTTTATGATATTTCGGCAAAATAAATCATCGTTAGGGCTGCTTTTTAAACTCTTCTGGCTGATCTGCTCATACTGTTTGAGGTACTTCTCAAGGTCATGGAATCCCGGTAGGCTCATCTCCATTGTAGAAGTCTCAAGAGTGTCAAGTCGTTTGTGGAAATGGCCGAGTGCCCAGCCCGTTTGTTCCGCCTGGAGTAATGTCTCTGCGTGAGAATGACAGACGCTGTTTTTAATATAGGAGAGAGCCCGCCATACTGCTCCCTGATCATCATTGACAGATAAAGAACCATCGAGTGTAGGAATAAGCACAGCATCTTCCCAGCGCTGTGGGCTTGTGGGCGAGAGTGACAGAAGATGATGGCTGAAGAGCTGAAGGTTCTTAATCAGGATCAGCGGATTTGGGAAGACTTGGTCATTGATTTTTTGCAGTACAAAGGATTTTGTCCCGCAGCGGATTAAATAGGTATCGTTAATATTCCCCTGGCCAAGAATGGATACAAGTGCGTTGTCAGGGGAAGGACAGTAACGCGAGATGATATTTTCTGGCGGGTGAGAAACAGTCATGATGCTGGCTTTTCCTCGGATGCCCGCCTGTAGTGAGAACTCCTTCTGAGAAAGGGCCGTTCGACAAAATGATAGGAACAGGCTGAAGTAATAAGAATAGCAAGGACCAGAAGGGTAAAAGCGGGCCAGGGATGTTTAGTGAACAGGCCAAAGGCAGCGAAGATCTGAATAATGGGAAAGTGGTACACGTAAACACCATAGGAGACATCACCATATTTTCCCCAGTTACCAAGGTATGGAAGGAAGAGGGCAAAGGATACAACTGCAATGGCGAGTGCCAGTGGATAGAGAATCGGTGCAAAGACAACTCCCTTACAAGTGAGGAAGACAAAAGCCGGCAGCAGCAGTTTCCAGTAATGTTTTTTGAAAAATGTGTAGTAGAGATAGATTCCACCACCGCCAAGGAAAAAGCCCAGCTGGCCCGGGAGCTGTTTTTCAAGTTTGAGGTAGAGCTCCACTCCTGTAGTGAGGTAGAGCTTTGAAAACAGGAGTGAATAGGCAAAAGAAGCGCCATAGAGCAGCCCAAGAACGAGCCATTTTTTCCGCCCCTGGAGAAGGAGAAAGATGAGCGGTACGGAAAGATAGAACATCACTTCTACTTTGATTGTCCAGAGTGGCGCGTTGATAACAGACAGCGGGTTTGCAGAAAAGACCCCGCTGAGATCAGGCTGCAGAAAGTTTAAAAAAGTAAGGTTGGAACCAAGGTAGCGGAACCATTCAGCTGAAAAGAGTAGACCCGTTCCCGGTGCAATAAAAAGTGGCAGCAGAAAAGCAGCGAAGAGCACCACCGTCAGGTAAGCAGGATAGATACGGCGAAACCGTTTGTTTAAATAGGAGGAGAGGCTTGAAGAGCGAGAGTAACTTCTGAAAATTAAGAAGCCGCTGACCACAAAGAAACAATCAACCGCAAGCCCTGAATTAAAGTAGTGCTCCAAGGGAGTAAAATCATGGATCGCACTCACCGTGGCAAGGTGGGCGAAGCAAACACTGAAGGCCAACACTAAACGCAGGAGGTCGAAGTTGTTTTTGTGAGAAATATCTACCACAGGGGTATCCGGGAAAACGTTACTTGTATAAAAATCCGGCTTACAGTTCTTCACCGGTGTGAGTTTCTCACGGGATAATACTCGATTTTAAAAGAATGTGCTCTTTGAACTGGAAGCAAAACAGCGCCTGATCAGGATTGATCAGGCGCTGTTTTGATAATGATGCTGTTGCAGGTGTGACTTATAACTGTTTGACACCGTCGTCACTGATATAGCGCTTTGCCTTTCGTTTCAGTTTAGCGTCCCCCTGTACTTTTTTAAAGAGGAAGGGGTAGCCTTCACGATGCCATATGATCTTCTCGGGGGCGTATCCCCACTCTGTTACTGCAGCAAAACTGGCGTTATAGCTGCGGTGACATTTAGGTCCCTGACAGAAAAAGACTACGGTTGCCTGATCCTTTGCAATGCCTTTATCCGCAAGAGCTTTGTCCAGTGACTCGGGATTTAGAGTATTCTCTTCCTTACCTTTTTTGTTGTAAATCAGCAGGACAGCACCGCTTACGGTCCCTTTTTTAAAGAAGCTTTCAGGACGTGTATCCACCCAGAGAATATTTTTTCCTTTCTTTAAGTTTGATACCGCTTCGTCGGTATCCCAGATGGCAACGCCCCAGTCAAGTTTTTTGTAGGATTTTGCAAGTTGATCTGCGGGGATTTTTCCTTTATCAACTTCTGCTGCGACAAGCGGTGATGCAAGTGTGCAACAAAAGAATGCTAAAGCGATCATGGATAGGGGGGTAAACAGTGACTTGGTCATACAATCCTCCTTGGATTATTGTTGGTTATCTCTTTAGTGTAAATGATTCTACTCTGCTCTGAAGTGTGGTGGCAACGGATTCCAGTTGTTGGGCCGAGGCATTCAAGGCGATCATCGTTTCACTAGTGACCGTTGCCGAGTTACTGATATCTTCAATGTTTTTAGAAAAACCGGTGGTTGTCTCATAGGCACTGCTGGTGTTGTTGGAGATATCGTCAGCCACCGTAGCTTGTTCACTGACTGCACTTGTGATAACAAGTGAAGATTCTCGGACGAGCGCGATCACATCGGAAATTTTTTCAGCAGATTGAACTGCCTCTACCGTGAATTTCTGGATGTCATTCACATTTGCGTGGATATCTTTGGCGGTACTCATGGACTGACTGGCAAGATCTTTAACCTCCGAGGCAACCACGGCAAAGCCTTTTCCAGCATCTCCAGCGCGGGCAGCCTCAATGGTTGCATTCAAAGCCAGAAGATTGGTCTGGTCAGCAAATTCTGTGATGGATTGATTTGCTTTACCAATACTGATCACCACCTCATTGAGTTGTTGAAGAATTGAGGAGGACTCAAGCGCCACCTGTTTTGCTTCCTCCGTTGTCTGGTTGCTGGCATCAGTGTTTTCATTTATATCCCTAATGGAGAGAGACATCTTTTCAGTACCGTCGGCCACGACCTGGAGATTATCTGTTACCGATTCAAAGGAATGTCCCATTTCCTGCGCACGGCGCTCTATAATGTTGGAAGTGATTTCCAGGTCATCGGAGAGTTCGGTGACCTCCTGGGAGGTCTGCAAAAGATTATCTGCATTTGCACTTATTTCACTGATAATAGAGCTGATATTATCCGTGATGGCGGTAAGCGATTTACCTAGGACATCCTTGTCCGAGTAGACCTCAATCGGTATTGCCAGATTACCCTCCGCAATCGCTTCGGCCTGGCTGGCACGTTCCTGGATATGACCGACCATGGTGTTGAGCGCAGTTGCCATTTCGGTGAGCTCTTTGCTTGCCCGTATCTCAAGCGATGAAGAGGAGTCACCAGTGGCTAGCAGTGTTGAAAAGTCGATTACCTGCCTGATTGGGGCGATAATGCCTCTACTTACGGCAAGGTACGCAATAGCCTGGGAGAGGAGGACTATGGCAAGCGTGCTCAGGAGCCCAAAAATCCAGCGCTTTTGCTCAGCTTGCATAAATTCCGTGGCATCGCTGATCACGAGTAGAAGACCGATTGTTGTTTTATCGGGTCCTATCAATGGTAGAATATCTGTTAGGAAATCAGTGTCCTGGGCTCGTATCTGAACAAAAGATTTGTCCTGCATATTTGCCGGAAGTGATGGCAGGAGTTTTGTGGCCAGTTCTGTATTGGTGGAAAGGCTGATAGTCGCGTGGTTTGTGTCATAGAGCATTACTTCATTGGTGGTAAGTTCACTGACCTGTTTGACCCAGAGGGAAGAATCAAGGGCGAGTTCCACGTACCCAATGGTGTTGTCATCATCATCGGTTATGACGGTTGCGACACTATAGGAAACGGCATAGATCTGCTCCGATTTTTGCGGAGCACGGAAGAAATAATGAAATTCAAAATCATCTGCAGCTTTTTTAAACAGTTTTTGGAAGTCATCTGGCAGGTGTATGGGATAGGACGGGCTGTCCTGCATCTGTTGCAAGAGGATTTTGTAGTTTGCATTATAAACTATGAATTTTGTAATATGCTGTTCCTGCAGGGAGAGAAACAGGCCGTCCAGAACCATCTTGGAGGAACTGTCCTGTGGGTCAGTAATAAAACGTATTGTTTCATCGGTGTTTAAGACATTGGTTAATCCTTTTTCGAGGATAGCGCGTTGGTTTGCAATGGCTCCGTTCAGAGCAATAGTATCACCAATTTGCATGGTGCGATTACGGTCCTGTTTTAATGCTCCTGTTCCCTGGGTGTAAATATAAAAAAAGACAGGAAGAAGAAGGAAAAGGGGAAGGGCAATCATTCCCATGATTTTGAACTTTAAGGACAAAGAATTCATCGTACTCCTGCTTAGGGAAAGGATTGATTAGTTTGCTCTCTGCGTACTCCTTGGAGTATATCATAAGAAAGGAGTAAATGTGAAATGGATATGCGATTTTTTTGCGGTAGCCGCTTAAATCATTGGCTTCCTTGCCGTTTGAAAAGGAGTTTGAACGTTTTTTTATTCTGGGTGAAAAAAATTTTGCAAAAATATATGAACCAGCAATATGTTGATTGATTTCTGTCAGGGGTGGATAGTGGGGGATGGTACCGGCAAGAGATGAGAGTTCTTACCACCATTGAGGACTGCTATCCATTCTCCGATAAGATCTTCAGCACGTGGCCCTAAAATTTGGACCCCGAGTGGACACTCCTTTTTGTCGATGGACGAATGGTATCCAGAATTTTCTTTGCAGCGATTGGAAAGATGCCCAGAATAACAAAAGAGAGTATGAGACCAGGAGAGAGGATACCGGAAAGCGAGTCGATCTTTCCCAGTTCTTTACCCGCATTGGCAAAGACAATAGTTGACGGCAACATTCCCAGTTGCGAAACCCAATAGTAGGTTTTTAAAGGAATCTTGGTAAGTCCCATGGCCAGATTTATAACAAAAAAAGGAAAGACAGGAAGCAGACGTAGAGTAAAAAGATAAAATCCGCCTTCCTGTTCCATGCCGTTATTGATTTTTTGAAGTTTATCGCCAAATTTGTTCTGTACCCAGTCCTGCAATAGATAGCGTGAGACGATGCAGGCAAGAGTTGCCCCTATGGTTGAGGCAAATGAAATAATGATGGTTCCGGTAACCAGTCCGAAAAGAGCACCACCTGCAAGTGTGAGGATAACTGCTCCCGGAAGTGAAAGTGCCGTGGCTGTAATGTAGATGAGCATATAGCTTACAATGGTAAGAATTGTATGCTCGTTATAATATGCGGCAAAGGCGGTCTGTGATTCCTTGAGATAGCCAAGGTTCAGGTATTGTCCGATGTTTAGGAGTTTGAAAAGGAGGATAAGAAGGAGGATTACAGCAATTATAATAACTTTTTTAACTCTATTTTGTGACATAGAGTTTATTCGCTTTTTGTCTTTTTGAAAAACTGAAAGCCATAGTTGGCAGCACCAAGAAGGGCAGCATTTTTATGCAAAATGAGATGGATAGGGATGGATTCCATCAAGGCTGCCATCTTTTCTTTATCTCTGAATGCTTTCAGAAATGGCTCAAAGGAAATATGTTCTGCAATTCTGGGCAGAATGCCGCCAGCTATAAATAAGCCTCCTGTTGGATAGGTTTTTAGTGCCAGGTTTCCGGCCTCCGCACCAAGGATTTCCATAAAAATGGCAAATGTTCTTAGACAGAGTGGGCAGGGAGAGGCGGAGAAGGCACCCTCTGAGATGGCGGCCGTCTTGTCCGGTGCAGTTGCTACTCTTTTGGAGCATGCAACATCAATTGAAATGTCTGTACTTGCAAGAAAATCGTAGATATTGGGGATGCCAACCCCGGAGCAGAGGAGTTCGTAGCTGACGGGCCTCTGTTTTTTCAGCATAAAGCTGAGAAGCTCGGACTGTTCTTGATTTAAGGGGGCAAAATCACAGTGCCCTCCTTCGGTTCCCTGGGGGAAAAAACATGCATCACGGTGGAGAAGGATTCCTTCTCCAAGGCCTGTTCCCGGGGCAATCACTGCCTGGATAGAGTTCTGGGTCTTTTGTCCCTGCTGAATCTGCAACAGCTCCGGTTCTGCCAGAGAAGGCAGAGAACTGCAGATAGCAGTGAGATCGTTAATTAATTTGACCTTGCTGAAGCCGAAGTCTTTCAGGAGCTCCTGTTCCCCAATCTCCCACTCTCGATTGGTCAGTCGTGCCCTGTTGTTGTCAATAACAGCAGCAACGCCAAAACAGCCATAGCGTGGGGTCGGTTTATCTGTACTGCTGAGGAACTCTCTTAAAACATCGTAGAAGCTGTGAAACTCGTTGTTGTTGTAGCGCTGGCGGCAAAGAGGCGGAGTGTCCGTTCCCTGCGTAAAGTCATAGATTGCCAGGTCACTTTTTGTTCCGCCTATATCTGCCGCCAACAAATGAGTCATATTATTTTTCTTCCACTGGGAATTTTGATCTGAACCAATCTCGCCATCCACCTTTCAGTGCATAAACATCGGTGAAACCGTCTGCTATTAACTGTTGTGCCAGACCGGCACTTGTAGCTTCGTTCGGTCAGGCGCAGTACAGAACAATGGTTTGATCTTTTTTGTAGTCCTTTGACCACTTGGCGATCTCACTGCCAAGGACTCGCACTGCTCCGGTGATTTTAAATTCGCTGGAGCTCCAGTCTCTTCCGGAACGGACATCAAGAATAGCCAGGGTACTTGAGTTGAGCTGCGCCTTGAGCTCTTCTTTACTCATGGTGGGAACGTCACTGGCTATTGCCGGCAATCCCGCACTAAGCAAAAGAAATGAGAGTAGAAGGATAAGTTTTTTCATAAAGATTTCTCCGTTTGTTGAGTTGTGGGTTCTGGGGTTAGTTTTTTGTGCAGCAGGTACCAGATGGCCGCAAGCAGACCACCTGCTCCAAGCATGGACGTGATAAAGCGTATTGTTTCGGTTCTTTGTGGACTTGTGGTGATGAGGAAAAGGACCCCGCCAATCAAAATAGCCGTGCTGAGAGCTCCGGCTATGGGCATGTGTCCTGTTCTTTTCTGTATCAAAATAACTGCAGAAAGAGCGAGCAGGGAGTGATGAATAAGCCAGAGAATGAGCGCACCGTGCAGGAGTATTTCGAGTAAATCGTCTCCTGCAAGCCCTCTGGCCATCAGGATTCCCGTGGCAAGAGCAACGAGTGGAGGCAAAAGATATCGCTGTTTTTTTACAGAGAAGAGGCTTTTAGTGTTGGGGCTGAGTGTGATTGCCCCAAGCATGCTCCTGCACATAATTAGTAGTCCAGTAATGGCAGCAGAGGTTCCGCTGATAATAATCAGCCCCATTATCTGCCGCCCTGGATCACCCATTATTTTTCGTGCAGCTGTCATATAGGGGATTGTGGATGAGCCCAAACGTTCCGGATTCACATAACTAAGAGAGGCAAACATCCAGAAAGAGAAAAGCACAAAAGCGATTGCGGGGATTAAAAATGATTGCTTTGAGCCGCCGCTTAACCTGCTGCCAGTGAAGAGCAGGAGAAGGAGTGCGGAGGAGGCAGCGGATACCTTCTCTGGTTTTTGAAGTAGTGCATTTCCAGGTTGTTCTGCTCCTGCTATGCCGACCACAGTGAGAAGAAATAAGCCGCCTGCCGCAAGAAGAACAAAGATAATCTGCGCCCTCAAGATTATTTTTTCGGGAAAAGCCTGCAAAATACTCAGCAGTCCCAGAAGGAGAAAGGAAAACCCGAAGTTTGGAAACCAGTAAAGAAAAACTTCGTTGAATGTGTATCCTGAGCTGACAAGCAGAGCTGTCGCAGCCAGTGTAACAAAGGGAAGACAGGAAACGATAGTTAGGCAAATTGCCGGGATTGTTCCAGTGAGACTGCTAAGCAGCAGAAAGTCGCTACTGTTTTCTGTGGCGAGTGATTGCTTGATGAGGTTGCCTGTGAGAGCAAAGAGAAGAGCAACGGCAGCCAGCGCAGGGATTGCCAGCCATCCCATATTTCCAGCACTGTTTCCTGCAATAACAAGTGATTCGGGAGAGAGTAGCCATCCTGCTCCGAGGGCTATGGACAGCCAAAAAGAGTGTTTCATAAATCCTGCCCTATATTAAGGATGGTTAAAAAATCTTACAAATCGGAAGGTCGTACACTGTCATACTTTCGCAAGGGACTGGTACTTTTATGTGATCTACTTGTCTTCAACAGTGATAGCATCTTCCTCACAGAGTTCTACGCAGGTAAAACATCCATGGCACTCGTCACTGTTTACAGGAAAAGCTTTGTTTTCAATGAGTTCGTAGACTTCTCCTGGACACCCTTCGACACATTCGTTACAACCGGTACATTTTTCTTCCTGAATGGTGATGTGCCACATGGTGCAGTCTCCTAGTGAGGTTTACGTATGATTTTAAGAAAGTATATGGCTCACTTTGAATTAAATCAAGAGTTATTGCTAAGAATGAGATCTACTCTTGATTGGGTTCTGTCAGGAGTTGCTTTGCGGGAGAAAAAAGGATAGTTCTATTCGCCTTTGATGTGGAGGAAGAGCATGAAAGTGTTCCAAATCCTCTTAGCTGAACTTTTTCGTTATTTTGCATGGCCTCTGACAGTATTTGTGCCAGAACCTTAAGGAATTCTCCGGCCTGTTCTACTGACATCTCTGTTCTGTCGCTTAGGCTCTCCGGGCGGAGTTCGATGTTCTGTTCCTGGTCAAGAAATCCAAAGCCATTGCATTCTGGACAATCCATATAGGAGAATTGAAATCTGCTGACTCCGCCAAACCATGTCATTTGACCTGTACCGTTACAGCCGGGGCAGGGAGGTGCTTGCATCTGTTTCATAGGGTCTTTTGATCTGTTTAGCGACGCTTACCGGTGAGTGAACCAAGAATGCCACGGACGAGTGAACGACCGATCTGAGAACCAAAACTTCGGCCAATGGATTTAAGAGTGCTTTCCAGTACCGACTGCCGAGGTCTTCCGGGGCTTCGCTTTTGTTGTTTTTCTTCTTTGGCCGCAGTTTTTTCACGCTCAAGCCTGGCCTCTTCTTCTAGCCGTTTTCTCTCCAGTGCCTCTTCTCTTGCAATCAGGAGCTCGTATGCGGATTCGCGATCAATTAAGGTTTCGTAACGTCCCTTGATTGGAGAGCGTTCCAGAATCTTGCTTTTGTCTTCAGGAACCATGGGCCCAATTTGGGAATGAGGTGGGGCCATTAGACACCAGTCCACCATGGTGGGACGCCCCTTGGGGTCGAGGGTGGAGACCAGTGCTTCACCAACTCCGAGTTCGGTGATGGTTTTCTCCGTGTCGATTTCAGGGTTTTGGCGAAAGGTTTGGGCGGCTACTTTTACAGCCTTCTGATCCTTTGGGGTGAATGCTCGTAGGGCATGTTGGATACGACAACCAAGTTGTCCAAGAACCTCGTCCGGTATGTCATTTGGATACTGGCTGACAAAGAAAATACCAACTCCTTTGGAACGAATCAGACGCACAACCTGGGTTATGCGATCGATCAGTGCTTTTGGTGAATTATTAAATAAAAGGTGCGCTTCATCGAAAAAGAAAACCAGTTTTGGCAATGGTGCATCGCCCCGCTCGGGTAATTCTTCCATCAATTCAGAAAGCAGCCATAGCAGAAAAGTTGTATATATTTTGGGGTTTGAATAGAGCGATGAAGCATCGAGGAGACTGACGACGCCACGGCCGGAGAAATCACTGTGCATCAGGTCATCAATGTTCAGAGCGGGTTGGCCAAAAAACATTTCACCACCGGATTCCTTGAGAACCAGCAGTTTACGTTGAATAGCAGAAACACTTTGGGATGCAATGTTACCGTACTCTTTTGCGAGTTCTTTGCGGTTTTCAGCCATCCAGTTAAGCATGGATTTGAGATCTTTTAAATCAAGGAGCAGCAGTCCTTGATCGTCGGCAATGGAGAAGGCGACGTGGAGAATACCACTCTGGGTTTCGTTGAGTTCAAGAATATTAGCGAGTAGGACAGGTCCCATTTCAGAAATCGTTGTGCGTACCGGATGACCGCTTTTTCCTTCAATGTCCCAAAATAGGGCCGGACAGCCTTCAAAGGGGTGATCGGTGATCCCCATATGTTCCAGGCGCTCGCTAACCTTCGGGTGCGGTTTTCCGGGATTGGAAATACCGGAAAGATCTCCCTTCACATCGGCTGAGAAGACGGGTACCCCAAGTCTAGAAAAGGCTTCTGCAAGCAGTTGTAAAGTGACTGTCTTTCCAGTCCCCGTGGCCCCGGTGATTAAACCATGACGATTGGCCATGGCGGGATTGAGAAGAACATGCTGACCTGTTTTATTGCCGCCGATAAGAATCTGTTGCTGATCGCTCATTGTTTTGCTCCGATGGAGAGGCAGAAGTTTGAAAAGAAAGGTTAAAGAGTAAAGATAGGGCTAAAAGGAAAGAGTTGTGACTATTCAAGGGTGTTACTGCATTGCCTTCAGCCTTTAGTCTTTAGTCTATATTGTCTTTCCCTACTATATCGTTATCAGGAAGGATAATCAAATCTGAGAGCAGGACGAACGCGATTATTTTTATCCTTCACATTACAGTTGATGTAGGTTGTCTGGCCAATTCGCTGCATCCCATTATGATTATGGATATGACCAAAAATGTGGAACGCAGGAGCAATACGCTGTACCGTTTCCAGAAGGTCCGTACAACCATGGCTGACACCTCCATCTTCATCCATAACTCCGGCTGGTGGGCTGTGAGTGATGAGGATATCGGTATCCTGCGGGATCAGATCCCATTTTTCTCGTATGGTTTTGCCACGGGGCAGGGCAAAGGCATCACAGGCCCTAGTGTTGAAGAGAGCCTGCCATGGGGAACCGTAAAATTTGATCCCTTCTATGGTGATGCTTTCGTCCTGCAGGTAGGTAGCATCGTGGAGCAGCTCACGGCCAAGATCTGGTGCAGATGCAAGTAGGTGATCATGGTTGCCGCCAATGACTAGCTTGTATTTGTGTGGCAGGGTTTTTAGGAAAGTATTGAACCCTGCAACGTCTTGAATGGTTCGACAGATTGACATGTCGCCAGCAAAGATAAGAATGTCGGCGTCCGGTATTTTTACACCCTGGTGGAGCGTATGGGTGTCACTGAATGCGGTAATCTTCACGGTTCAATTTCGTCAATGGATCGAATATCCATCGCTTCAGTTTTGTTGTTGTTGTCAGGGCTGGTAACTATTTTAAACTCGAAGATATTGTCTGAATTCGAGAAGAGGCTATCGGAGCTTGCACTCGATTTGGAACAGTGGAAGAAGACACTTTCAGCTTGGAGCCCATTGTGCTGTAGCGAATAGTAGCGCATAAAACCAAAGCCGCGATCGCTATTGTAATTAATTGGAAAACCGCGATGCCAGTTTGCCCCTTCTTTCTGAATGGGGAGAAGACCAGGGATCAGAAAACCGGAGAGGAAACTGTCCGCCTCCTCCTTGAGTTCACCACTCACATTATTAAAGGCGATCACCTCTACCCGACACCCCATATTCTGCAAAGCCTGAACTAGGCGAATAAAATCACCATCTCCGGTGAGGAGAATAACCTTGTCAAGATTCCTTGCCTGGAGCAGGGCGTCAATGGCAAGATCCATATCGGCATTTGCTTTGGTGGTGAGAATTCCCTCGTCATCAACGAAGTGTTTGACGTATTTTTTTATAACCTTGAATCCGCATTGGCGCAGGATATTGTGATATCGATATAACTTGAGACGATATTCGCGGTCTTCTTTGGTACGTTCGCCATCTTCTGCCAGATAGCAATTGGCGCGGAGCATATTGGAGTTGCCTCGATTGGCAAGATCGACCAAAACGTCGTAGCGCATTCCATATCCGCCGCAAATTCTGATATTCTCAGCATCAACGTATATTCCGGTTTTTAATGTCATAGTATTTTACTGAAGTTTCCTGTAAATTTAAAAGAGTTTGGAGGCCTTGAGGAATTCCCATTTCGGAGTCTACGCTTACCACGTTTCAAATCAAGGTGTGTGAACTATTTTACCGCAGGCATAGAGAAGATATTCCGAGGATGTAAATTTTCTCGCAAAGAAGAGTTGGGACGAAAAGAGAATTTTTCAAGGGTGCCTTCAGTTCTTATTCCATAAACGATCGTGTAGGGCAAGGTTTTTACGATAGATGTTTATGGATTTTCTGCTGCGGAGTTGCTTATTGTATTTAAATTTGGACACTAAAAGATGCTATGATCTCAAAGACCGCTCAAATAGCAGTACTGTATGGCCCCCGGATTGATTCTATGCAGCAGGGGGTGAAAACTCCGGTCGTCAGTCCGCAACTCGAACCGGGAAAGATGACTTTCGCAACGGTGGTGGAGAGTCGTGGCCAGAACATGTTTATGCTGGAGGCGGCTGGCCTTCGCTTTGAAGTGCAATCTGAACTTCCCCTGACAAAAGGGGAACAGATTCAGGTTCAGGTGATGAAAACCAGTCCTGTCCTGGAATTACAAAAAGTTGATTCCGGAATTCCTGCTCAGGTACGACAATCACTTGCTCTTGCAGGTGATATAATAGACGTTAAACCTCTTCTCCAAAGTCTCCAGAAGAGTTTCTTTAGTGTTCCTCAAACTCCTTTACCCACTTCTCCGGCATCAGCTACTATTGCCACTCAACCCGCGGCCGCAGCATTACAATTGTCCTTGGCAACAGCTCAAAAAATGGAGCCAGGAGCGGTGGAGCAGTTGGTTCGTGAGGGGAATTATACGGTGAAGGCAACTGTTCTTGAACATCTGGGTGAAAACAGGATAGTGGTTCGGATTGCAGGAGAATCTTATCAACTTCAGGGCCATGTGCCTGCTGCCCCTGGTGAGAGCAAACAACTGCGATTACAGTCTCTGCAACCGGTACCTGTTTTTATGGTTGTTGATGAAAAAGGAGTAGTGGACAAAACCCAACCACTTTCCCTCACCACTCAAACACAATCCCTATCGCCACTGATGCGAGCTCTGCAATTGCCACTGTTTACCGGTCTTGATCTGTTGCCGCCAACTCAGCAGCAGTTACTGCAGAATCTGCAGAGTCTGCATCCGGACAGACTGCAGGAGCCAGGTGCCGGTGAACTTCTGAAAAGCAATCTAGAGCAGCTGGGGATTCGTTCGGAAACACTGGTGGCACAGGGGAGAGGAAAGGATTCGGCAAATCAGTTGAAATCGGTTCTGGCAGAGATAACTCGGATGTTTCAGGGACAGGAAGAGATCGTCGCAACGGCTAGCCGACTGTTGGCCACTCTTGAAGTGAACCAGTTTGCCCAGGCAAGTCTGCAGCAGGACAATGGTCTTCTTTTTCCACTTCTTTACTCTTTTCTTCAAAAAGGGTACTTGATGGTGGATCAGGACAATGAAGCGGATACGGGAAAAAATAGTGCTGAAGATAGCTGTTCCTGCACTTTACACCTTAGCGTGGAAGGGCTTGGTGATATACGGGTGAGATGTGTTCAGGATAAGGAGTCAGTTCGGATTGCATTTTTCCTGGATAGTCAGGAAAAGGCTGATTTCGTTTCCACCTTCGATGCTGAATTGAAAGAAAAAATCAGTTCGGCTCCTCTTCTTTCGCTCAACTTTGCAACCGGAGCTGGTTCTCCTGGTACAGCATTGTTGCAGAAAATTATTCCGGATAAACAGCCTATTGTGAATACCCGTGCTTGAGTTGTTAACCAAGAGAAGTACTATTCAGAATCTCACGGATGTTTTCCAATGAATCCTTTATTCCCAAGGACTTATCCAGGCATTTACAAATTTCGATTGAATCGATCTCGGTTTCAAAGATAGTACAGGTAAATCCTGTTAATAAACTGAGCCTCTTGCAAAATAGATAGGACAAAGAGCCACAACATAACAACACGAAATGATGAATTATCACGGTATTTTATGGTATTGTTTTGTACCTCCAAAAACAAAACCAAGGAGAATGCTAATGAAGCTCAACGACAAGATGTCATGGTAAAAGGGCACGGTAAGGTAACTCAGCATTTAATGTTGGGGGCATCGTCTTGTTCGCCGATCAGCTCATGTGCCTGCTTTAATAAACTATTAGAGTATACAAAATGCGTTATCGTAGCAGGAGATGTGCGCCTATGGGGCCATACATTTTAAGAAAAACAAAAACACTGTAGTCTATAGATGGCACGGCCACTACGATTGCCTATTGCCAATCCCCTTGTATGTCGTTGGCTTTCAATTTCATCTCTTTTGTAAGAAACTCAATGTATACTTTTTTAAGTGAAATGGATGGAATTCTGTCAGAACAGTATTTCACTTACCATCTTGGTAAGGCTCTCGAACCTATATCGTTCCATCCGATAAGAATTCACCTCCGTTCCTTCTCTGCCGTTGTGGCGGAGGATGTAAATTATCCGATTAACACACTGAAAAGAAAATGACAGAAAGAGTTGATCCCCGAACGAAACAGGAACTGAAAGAATTGATGAGTGAACTCGGGCCGGACACCCCACTTCTTCTCCTTTCTAATCTTATTGTGATTGTGCTTGCTTTGGTTCAGGGATGGAACATTCTTCCTCTTCTTTGGGTCTACTGGTGGCAGAATATTATCATCGGATTTTTCAATTGGTGTAGGATTAAAAAATTAAAGCATTTTTCAACGGAAGGATTCAAGATTGATGGAAGGCTGGTAGACGCTACAGAAAAAACGAAGACGAACACTGCTCTTTATTTCCTGCTCCACTATGGATGTTTCCAGCTCTTCTATTTAATCTTTATCATCACTCTGGCCCAAGCCATAGAATATGAAGTGCTTCTTTCAGCCACGATTGGCATAGCAATATTTTTCTTTAATCACTTCTATTCCTATCGTTACAATCTGGTAAAAGACCTTGCTTCCAATCCCAACATCGGTACCTTGATGTTCTTTCCCTACCTCCGTGTTATTCCCATGCACCTGATTATTTTCATCGGACTCTGGGCAGGCCATGGATCTCGGACTGAGCTCTTTTTCTTTCTTTTTATGAAAACCGGAGTTGATATGCTCATGCATGTGGTTCAGCATGTAGACTGGAAGGGAGATGGATTGTTGACTAAAAAGAAGAGTACGAAACTCAAGACAAGGATCAAGCTCTGGTTTTTTATTGGGTGGGTTGTACTTCTGGTTCTTGTGTTAATTACCTTTCTAGTGGTAGCTGAAATTAACAGATAGTACTATGCAATTCATTTCTTCAACTTAAAAAAAAGACCATGTCAATACGGAGCTGGGTCACCCCTGAAAAAAGTATATAAAGGGTCATGTAAGGGAAAAATGATTTTTTAATAAAAAATTGACTAAACAAACTGGGATCGTTAGTGTTTGGGGTTGGAATATTTATTGGCGTTGAAGCCTTACACCACACATCACCAAGAAGGCGACGTTGTTGGGATGCGTTTTGTTTTCTCATAGTTTCAGTGTGTTATCGCGTGAAAAAATCATGAACAATACCAAGTTAGCACAAAAATGGATTCTCCTTGTACTGTTTGTAGTAGGAATCACTATTCTGCACTACGGTACGGCCTATGGACAATATTATTTTGATGTGTTTTACGGGGAACTTTATTTTTTCCCAATTGCACTGGCAGCTTTCTGGTTCGGAATGCGCGGGGCTTTGCTTGTCTCATTAACGATCACTGCCTGCTACCTCCCTTACGTTATCCAGCACTGGCAAAACTCGTCCATGAATGATTTCGATAGAGTTTTATCTCTTCTGTTGTACAACAGCCTAGCCGTCTTTTCTGGTTTTTTAAAAGATCGGGAAGCGGTTTCCCGGCAAAAGCTATCAGAGGCTGAGAGTCTGATAGTCATGGGTAAAGCTCTTGCTGCGGCTGCTCACGATATGAAAACACCCCTTATGCTTATCGGCGGATTAGCCAGGCGCATATTGAAGAAAATTGACAATAAAGATATGGCTCGGGAGAAGCTGGTTCTTATTATAAAAGAAACAGATAAAATGGAGAGCATGACCAGGAACATGCTTGACTTTTCCAAGCCTCTGACCCTGAACCGGATACAGAGATGCTTTGACACAATCGTGCAGGACTCTCTGAAAAAAGTTCACGAGGAAGCTCGAAAGCATAATGTTACTGTTGAATACAACTCTTATCCTAAGGCGATGGATATCAGCGTTGATGCTTTGCGTCTAGAACAGGTAATTGTTAATCTTGTGGTGAATGCTATTGAGGCATCTCCTGATAAGAGCACTGTTGCGGTAACTCTTTCCCAGACACCAGAAGAGGGGCTGATTTTTGATGTGGCGGACTGCGGATGCGGCATACCGTTTAAGGAAAGACAGAAAGTGTTTAATCCGTTCTTTACCACTAAAAAAGAAGGGACTGGTCTTGGATTACCAATAGTGAAAAAGATTGTTGAAGCACACGGCTGGACATTACACATTCTTGATAATGGTGAGGGTGGCACCATTTTTAGAGTCGACATTAAAGAGGCCACTCCAAATGAATTTGTTTATCCGTAAATTGACTATAAAGGAACATCTTGAAGACCACTAATGAATCTGGACAGCCCCCGATTGATTGTGGTCGGCCAATAATTGGGGACAGGATGATGACATCAAAGCAACTGCTTTAGTCAATAAAGAAATGAAACGTTCGCAAAAGAGGTTTTTCTAACCTCCTCCTTTAATTACACATTTTTTCCACTCCAACCTAGTACCTAGACGGAAGGTCTTTTGAAAATAAATCGGTGGGTTGGTGTTAGGCCTAGGTGTTTGTTGAGGGCCCTCTCTCTTTGCATAAGGAGTGTTTTGCAACTTAACGACTGCAGAGCATGTAGCCTAGAATTGGCTGGCATTTATTTTTGCAGCTGGGATAGAATTCTTTGTGGAACCTTGTAGAAGATTTGTTTTCTTTGCCAAAGTAGAATTCGGTCAATCCGAGAGGCGTCAGGCCGTTTTGGGCAGCGTTGTGGAGTAGTTTTGGGGCACAGCAGTCGCCGGACCCGATAGGGATTCCTCGGTCTTCATAGAAGACTTTCAGGATGGAACGCTGATTACCTTTGAAGTTTCGGAGTTGATACAGATCCTGAACGACAAACAACATGGATTGGGAATAGGTTCTCCGGTTTTTTTTTGAAAGATCGAGTGCTTTAAAAGCGTCCCGCATTTGCCTGCGGCAATCTTTCTGTGCCGCACGACCACCGGACTGTATTGCTTCTTCGAACTTCAATTTACGCAGGTCTGCTTTTTGTGTGCAGGACTCAATATCGTCAGTCATTTGCTGGACCGTCGACTTTATTTTTGGCAGAATCCGGTAGTATCCATCCAGATCAAAAGTCGGTGGAACCCAGCCTTCTGCTTGCCAGCGTGTATTAAACTGTCCGGAAAATGCACGAAGTATTACGGTGTTTCCATAGGCATCGACACATTCCAACACACCAAACATCTGTCCACCTCTTTTTCCCCAGAGGCAGTCTGTTGAGAATATAGGGTCTGGATCGAGGCTGTGAAAGTCAATTCGTTTGTTTTGCTCGAGTTCTACCATCAGCTCCCGAGCATATTTGTGGCTGTTTCCCTCAGTCAGGTAATGAACTTTATCACAATCTGTACAATAACCGTAACAGGTCGCGTCTTTGGGAAGTTTCGTTATCAAATGGTCTATAGCAGCAATACTTTTCATGGTAACAAAATGATTTGGAAAAAATATTTAGAAGAGAGGTTCCGAGTTAAATTCGAGTCTCTCGCCAGTCCTTGGGTGAGCAAAGGAAAGATAACAGGCATGTAGTTTCATCATCCCCGGGCCTGTTCCGGCTCCGTAGAGCGGGTCACCAACTATAGGAATTCCAAGACCATGTTTTGAAGCGGAGTGAACCCTCAGCTGATGTGTTCTTCCTGTTACTGGTTTGAACTCGATTCGTGTTTTGCCATCTTTTACCAGGAGCTTTTTCCAGAGGGTAACTCCCATTTTTCCATGGATCGGATCGTAAATCTGGTGCGGTCTATTGTCAATATCGACGCGAAATGGAAGTTCGATGATACCTTCCTCGCCATCTAATTCGCCATCGAGAATGGCTATATAGCGTTTATTTACCTCACGTTCTTGAAACTGAATAGAGATGTTGCGGTGTACTTCTTTGGTTCGAGCGACGACCAACAGTCCGGAAGTATCCATGTCAAGGCGGTGAACAGAAGGTTGTTCAATGCAGTCTGGATACAACGTTTTTACCCGCTCGCTGACACAATCCAGGTTTTCCGGACCACGCCCGGGAACCGAGAGCAGCCCACTGGACTTTACGACAACGACGAATTCGGGTTCTTCGTAAATCACGTGCATTGTTTTCATGGAATATCTCCCTTGGGATGTTTGAAAAAAGAAGCGTGATCCCTAGGTATTATAACTAAGATACGCATGATGATTATGCTATCCTATGTACAGAGAAATTGCTGCCATTCAGAATACAATGAACGGTGATTGAGAACAATATCTTTCGGAGCGTGATGATGAGTGGTTCTGGAAATAGAGTGGTTGTATGGAGAAAGCGAGGGGCAGGTCTTGAAACGCAGGACATTCGTTTGTTTCTTTTTCATTGCTTCCCCCTTTATTTAGCATCCTTAGTTGTTCAATATGCTTTTTTCAGGGACACTGCCGATCATCTCATTTTCCTGATCCTTAAGGTATTCCGTGTGATTCGGACCGTAGGGCAGGTCTCTTGTGAGTTTGCTGTTTAATCTTTGACCGTAGGCCGTAGCCGTTTCAGTAGCCTCATCGCTATCCGAAAGCATCTCTTGAATAAGAACCTGTAATGAGCCGGTCGATGATTTTAATGTATTCAGATCAATATTGAGGCTGCTGTTATAGCGCCATAACTGTTGCGATGTCTTGGTGGAAAGTATTTCAGCTTCAATGGAAATAATCAATCTGGATATAAGGCCGGTCTGTGCGATATCCCACTGTTTGATTCGTGTGTAGAGTACTGTGTCGGTATCGAAAAATTCATACAGAGTATTCAGTGGAAGAGAATAGAGTGCCTTGGTATCCTGAACGTTTTTCTTCTCTATGATTTTATTGACGCTTATCTGGGGGAGCACGTCGTAGCCAGCCTGGGACAGGGGCTCTTCTATTGTGGCCATATAGTAATCTGTTGCTCTGGGAAGGGTGCTGGTGTTGATGGGAGGAAGTACCACAATGCTACGCGGCTTCTCCGTGTAGATCTGGGTGAAGGCTTCACCCCTTGTTATTAAGGCGCTCTTTTTGCTTGCTGTGTTGCAGCCAGATGTGAGAAATAGAACTGCCATTAATAGAAAACATGTAATCTGTGTTCTTTGGATCATCGTCACTTCCTCCGGTACATTGCTTGAATTGTCTTGCGCTGATGTAATGGTATTGAATGTGACGTTGAAAGTCAAAATAATCTCTCAATAAAGAGGCCAGATTTTTTCTGAAACTATTGACAAAAGAATAATTATTCCTATACTTGTTCTGTGCATATGAATAAAAAGATAGGGCGTTAGCTTTTAGCAGAGTGTACATAAAACGATTTTTTCTCTTTTAAACACGTAAACAGTGGTAAATATGGGTATAGACAAGAAGCTATGGGTATAGATAAGAAGCAAAAAAAACAGCCAGCACCACGTCCTGCATTTTCGCAAGTGTTGCGGAAGTCCAGTCTCTCCTTTCTCGCCATGGCCCCATTACTGCTTGGTGTGATAGGCTTAGTCGGGCTGTTCCAGGTACTGGTAACACCCAAAATGCTTGCCTCTTTATTTCAGGGTAATCCGTTTCTGGATACCCTGATTGGAACGCTGAGTGGTGCAGCTGCCGCGGGGAACCCGATTGTCAGCTATTTGATTGGTGGAGAGCTGTTGGATCAGGGGATTTCACTCTATGCCGTGACGGCTTTTCTTCTTTCATGGGTGACGCTTGGTTTTATCCAGTTGCCGGCAGAAGTCGCTGTTTTTGGAGGAACGTTTACCCTTTATAGAAATATCCTGTCCTTTGTGTTTACCATGCTGATAGCAGTGCTGACAGCTTTGACCATGCAGGTGCTGTCATGAAGGGTAAGAACAAACCATTCGCTTTTCGCGGTCTGTATCTCCTGTCATTCGTCGTTGTTGTGTATGGAAGCGTATTCTTTTTTAATGCCCAGGTAGCCGGACTTGCAATAGGGAAAAGCTGGGTGGTACTGCGCAAGATTCTCCCTATTTTAGCCTTTGTTGTTTTTTTTACAACGTTGCTGAATTTTTTTCTAAGACCCAAAAAGATTACCGCACATCTTGGCAAGGAGAGTGGTGCGAAGGGATGGTTTTGGGCTTTAGTCGCTGGTGTCTTGAGTCACGGCCCAATGTATGCGTGGTATCCTCTGATAGAAGATTTGCGTAGCCATGGGATGAGAGATGGGCTGATTGTTACTTTCTTTGCATCCAGAACCATTAAAGTACCTCTTCTTCCAATGATGGTCGATTACTTCGGGTTAACCTTTACCATCGTTCTTTCTTTTTATATTTTGATCGGATCTGTGTTGCAGGGCCTTCTTTTGGAAATTACGGAAAGATAGGCTGGGAGACACTTTGTCTTGACTCTATTCACCGTGTGTAGGAGACTACAGTCACGATGCAAAATTATTTCTATGAAAATTCTTTAGTACCAAAGGAGATGCCATGTCAGTGGTTGTAGCAAAACATCTGGAAAAAACCTATATGACCGGAGACATCCCTGTGCATGCGATACAGGGAGTAAGCTTTACCATCGAGGAGGCGTCTTTTGTATCCTTTGTGGGGCCATCCGGAAGCGGCAAATCTACATTGTTGAATATGATAGGGTGTCTTGATCCCCCAACGAAAGGGAGTCTCTCCGTTGTCGGACAGGATATCAGCAGTTTTAAACGTTCCCAGGCTGCTCGTTTTAGAGGAGAGCATATCGGCTTTGTCTTTCAGGATTTTAACTTGATTCCAGTACTTACGGTCTATGAAAATGTTGAATATCCATTGCTTATGGTGCTTAACTGGCCAAAGACAAAGAGGAAAGAGCGGGTTCTGGAGCTTCTAAAAGCCGTTGGCATGTCGGATCAGGCTCATAAGTATCCCAGTCAAATTTCAGGAGGCCAAAAGCAGAGGGTTGCCGTTGCAAGGGCTCTGGTGACCAATGCCTCTCTTGTCCTCGCCGATGAACCCACAGCAAACCTCGATCGAACCACTGCCAATCATGTGATCGAACTTATGAAAAATATGCGTGATGAATTTGGGACAAGTTTTATTTTTTCCACCCATGATCCTAAAGTTGTAGGAAATGCAGAAACAATCTTTACCCTTGAAGATGGCAAATTAGTTGAAGGTGAAGGAGGAACAAAACATGTTTAATATATTCAAGCTCGCTCTCCGCAACCTTCGACGCTATATGCGCCGAACGCTCCTTACTTCCACCCTGATAACTCTTGGAGTCGTGGCTGTACTGCTCTTTGTCTCCATAGCCGGTTCCTTTAAGAGTATGATGATAGGTCAGATCACCGATTCAATGCTTGGGCATTTGCAGGTGCATCAGCAGGGATATATGGCATCCATTGACAGTCTGCCGCTGGACAGGAATCTTAAAGGGAAACAGATTCAAAAGCTTAAAGAAGTCATGGATCAGAATGAGAATATTGAATCCTACTCTATGCGTATAAAGCTTGGTGCCATGTTCAGTAACTATACGGAGACCACAAATGTTCGCCTCAATGCTGTGAACCCTGCTCAGGAGTTGAAGACGGTTCCCATGCTGATTAAGCGGATTATTGAAGGGAAGAAAGAAGGGCTTGTGGCAAGAGGTGAGATTCTGGTGCCGGAATTGATTGCCAAAGGTATGAAGGTAAAGATTGGTGACTCGATAGTTCTTGTGGCAACGAACAAGGATGGTTCGGTCAATGGGCAGCCATTTGTGGTTCGAGGTATTTTAGAGGGAATTTCCGGGCCGGGTGGACGTGATGGAGTTATTCATATTGAGGATGCCAGAAGCCTGTTGCGGAGTGAAGATAAGGAAGTGAGTGAAATTGCCATTCGTCTCAAGAATATTGATTCTCTCGAAAATGTTTTTACCAGCCTGGAGAGTCTGCTGGGCCCGGTGCGAAACAAAATGGATAAACCTGTGTTTGATGTGCGCACCTGGGAGAAACTGTCGCCATTTTTTAATATCGCCAGGATGATCGATCTGATGACTCTGTTTATTAAAGTCATGCTGGTTGCCATCGTACTGGTGAGTATTATGAACGTGATGGTTATGGCCGTCTATGAACGTATTAATGAAATTGGCACAATTGCCGCAATTGGGACGTCGCCCAATAAGATACTTTCACTGTTTGTTGTGGAAGGATTTCTGCTTGGATTGCTTGGGACTCTTGTCGGGGTCGTTATTAGTCTGGTTTCCATTTATGCGATGAATGTGTCCCAGATCAGTTTTGATTTTGGTCGCCAGAAAGGCTTGCTGTTGTCACCCACCATTGGAATGAGTGAAGTGATTACCGTTTCAGTTATTGTTATTGCGATTTCTGTGCTTGCGAGTTTACAGCCCGCCTGGAAGGCCGCAAAAATGGATCCGATCACAGCTCTACGCCATGTGTGATGATGCGTTTTGAAACTTTATTTGAATAATCAGGGCCTATAAAACAATTATGACTACTTACCAATAAAAGGATGATCTTCTTATGTATACGATAATACGAAGGCTAATATGCTCGATGTGTATGGTTTTTCTGCTTACGGGAACCGCATTTGCGCTTGATGGCAATGAGATTCTCCGTCAGGTGGATGCTAATATGCAGCCCCAGTCCTATGAGATGTATCGAAAGCTTATTAATATAGAGCCCGATGGCAAGAAGAAGGAATTTGTTCTCTATACGGTTAAGAGTGGTCAGGATAAGATGGTTGCCCTCTTTATCTCGCCAGCAAGCGAAGAGGGAAGGGCGACACTGCGTCTTGGAGATAATATGTGGCTTTATATTCCCAATGTGGGAAAACCGCTTCGTATTACCAGCCTCCAGTCGGTTGTTGGAGGGATATTTAATAATTCTGATATACTGCGTCTTGATTACGGTGTTGAGTATGACGCAGTATCTGCCACCGAGGATGATAAGTTCTATCAGCTCGATCTGAAGGCGAAGACTCCATCCGTTGCTTATGATCATTTGAAAATGATGGTTGATAAGGAAACCCTGCTTCCTTTAACTATAGAATGCTATGCGATAAGCGGGATGCTTATCAAAAGTCTTCACTATTCAAAAATTAAAGATTTTGGTGACGGGATGGTTCGTCCCTCGGTTCTTGAAACCGACAGTCCTTTGCATAAGGGGTATCGTTCCGTGATGCTTTTTGCCAAGGTGGATAAAAGAGATTTTGCAGATGAGGTGTTTACTCTGAATTATTTGGCAAAGATTAATGAACTACGAAAGTAAAACCTCCGCTTACCTTGACAAAGTGCAGACCGGTTTTGCTGTTTTGTTGTTGCTGACCGGCACTGTTTGTCTTCCAGATGGTGTGCATGCTGGAGATGAGTTCTCTTTTGAGTTCATCGAAATTGAAAAAAAACCCTATAAAGCTGGAGGGTATATAGAGCTGCGTGGGGAGCATCTGGATATTAATCAGGGATCTGTCTTTAGCGGATTAAACCTCTCGGACCCTGAACTTTCCACTATGGATCTCCTCCATGGAAGCGTTCAGCTCGATGGCAGCTATGAATATGGTATTACAAGTTTTAAGGTGCAGCTGAACGCAGTTGGACAGCAGGATAACTTTGGCTGGAGTGACCTTGCGGTCATTAATTCAGCATATCTGACTCTGCAGCCAACACCTGCCGTAACATTTTCACTTGGTAAACAATCATACAAATGGGGTAAAGGCTATGCATGGAATCCCGCAGGCTTTATAAATCGTCGTAAGGATCCAAATAATCCTGAAGATGCCCTTGAAGGGTACATAACAGTGGAGAGCGATATCATTAAGAGCTGGCAGAGTGGTCATCTGCAGACAGCGGCCCTTACCATGGCTGTTTTGCCGGTATGGGAAGGGGTTAATGAGGATTTTGGTGAAGCCGATAGGCTCAATCTCGCAGCTAAGCTCTATTTATTATATATGGATACGGATATAGACCTGATTGTACTTGCTGGAGACAGTCAGTCTAGTCGTATCGGTCTGGACTTTTCTACAAACCTGGCACCTCACTTTGAACTCCACGGTGAGGCTGCATATATTCCTGAGCTGAAGAAAACGTATCTGGAAGAAGATAACAGCACATCCATCCATGAAGAATCAGCCTTTAGCAGTTTACTCGGTATTCGGTATCTTTCCGAAAATGATATCACTTCCATTGTTGAGTATTACTATAATGGTGGTGGCTACAGTAAGGAGGAGATGACGCGTTTTTATCAAATGGCAGCGATTGGGCTTGATCAAAATCCTGAACTTGGCTCTGTGTTGCTGACTCGTGCCCGTGAGGTGAGTTTGAAAGGCTATGGACGACCGCAGCCAGGACGCCATTATATATATGCAAAAATGAGTCAGAAGGAGCCTTTTGATCTTCTCTATTTTGCTCCCGGTATTATGGCACTTGTTAACCTGGCCGATCAGAGTTATTCAATATCACCCGAGGCTGTTTATACCGGTTTTACCAATTGGGAATTGCGTTTGAAGTTTTCTCTTATTAATGGCGAAGAATACAGCGAATATGGCGAAAAAGTAAATTCAAATAAACTCGAATTAAGAGCACGATACTTTTTTTAATCCTTCCAGCACTCCCCCCTTGTCTGTACTATATCTGAATCAGCATTTCTTATATTTCGTCTTTCTTCCCGCTGCTACATCTGTCTGTAGGGCTTGCAACGTATCTGTTGAAAAAAAGCAACATAGCTATATCCGAAAACTAGAGTGGCCCCTTTGGTTGCGATGCAGATGGCTTTGGTGTCGAATGGCGTAGAAAAGGTGGTCCTTGTTTTATTGTGTGACTAAACAAGTAGGCGATCTGGTTGATCGGTTGGTTTGTAGCTTTTCTAGTATTCTTCAAATATGTAAAGAATGTTCCGGCAAAGCTTGCTGCTTCAAAGGAGAGAGTGGTCAATAATAAGAGATCTGTCCTGCAGAATAGGTCTCCTGTCTATCGATTCTGATAAAAAGGAAACTGCTTTTTGGGTGACGGGAATAATTCTATAGAATACCGCAGGCTTCTCCTATTGTTTAACTGTTCGCCCTTAAAAAGGGTTTATACAGCATGTCTTCTTCGAGAATATGGGTGAGCAGCCAATCGCGTAGGAAAAGGTAGAAGTCCTGTATTGCCTCATCTTCGTTGTTCTCAACCCGTTTCTTGTAATGTGTTACCTCGTTCAGCAGTTTTTCATGTATGATTATGTGTTCTTGAAGCTTAGGATAGTCAACGCCTTCCATTGCTTGTTCTTCATCACTGAAATGAACCTGTGTGTATTGAATAAGTGTATTGATTGCCACAATGAGATTATCAAGGGATTGGTGGTCACGAACAATGACATACATTTCATTGATCAAACCGAGCAGAATTTTATGCTCATTATCAAACTTTTCAACTCCAACTGAGTAGGAATCTCTCCATTTAATAATAGCCATAATGTGCATCCTTGAAGTGAAATTATAAGGTAGTTCGCTTGATTTTTATACAAACTACCAGTTTTAAAAATTTGTTAACAAAAGCAGCTATGGTCGTCTCCCTGCAATTGTTTAGCCACTTAATTCATTCTTAACAGCCAGGCCAAGTTGCTCAATACTATATGGTTTTTTAATAAATGCTCCAACACCAAGTGTTTTTGCGTTACCGACATGGCTGCTTTCAGAAAAGCCACTGGCGATAATAGCTTTTTGGGATGGGGAGAATTGAATAATCTGTTTATATGTTTCAAGGCCATTGATGCCAGGATCCATAAGCATATCAAGTAAAATAAGATCAAATGCTGCGAGTTGACAGCGAGCAACAGCTTCCTCTCCACTCGCAACGCTCTCAACGGTGTATCCCAGCAGAGTGAGTATCCGGGATGCAATGTCCCGTTGCTGGTCTTCGTCGTCAACTACCAGAATGGTGCCGCTTCCCTCAAAAGTGCTTCGTTCAGGAACGGTCTCTTTCACTGGAGCTTTGTTATGGCAAGGGGCGAAATAGAGAGTAAAGGTGGTCCCGCTGTTATTACTCTCCACCTGAATAAAAGCACCATGATCTTTTACTGTGTTCCATACTACGGCGAGTCCAAGGCCTGTACCACTTCTACCCATAACTTTTTTGGTGTAAAATGGTTCAAAGATATGTTCCAAATCACGTTGTGCTATGCCCGAACCGCTATCTTGGATCCTGAGTATCATATATTCACCGGAGTCAAGGGAGGAGGGGATGTTGCTGAGTAAATCGGACATCTGATTCTCTGTGGAAATATGAACCGTACCATGGGAGTCAATTGCCTCTATGGCATTAGTTATCAGGTTCATCACTGCTTTTTGAATATGAACAGGGGAGCAATTGATATTCCAGGCATCTTCTTCAAGGTTTAAATCGATAGTTACGTCACTGTGAAGAGATTTCAGTTTCATAAATTCAGGGGATGCAAGATACTCTTTTATAAGGGTGTTTGGAGAGACGATTTTCTTGACAGTGGCCACGCCACGGGCAACCGTGAGAAGATCAGCAACCACGGCCGCTGCGCGTTTTCCAGAATCATGGATATCTTTTATGGGCTTGTATAATTTATCATGAGGAGAGAGTTGAAGTAGCAAAAGCTCAGGATAGGAGACAACACCCGAGAGAATATTGTTCAGATCATGTGCCACACCTCCTGCCAAAATACCGATTGCTTCCATTTTCTCAGCTTTCTGCAATTTCTCCTCGGTTTTGAGTTTTTCCTCTTCCTTCATTTTCTGGTCGGTGATATCGCGGGTAATGTGTACCGAACCAAAAAATTCTCCTTTGTCGTTGGTCAGAGGAGATACGGATATGGTGTAATAGCGCTGCTGATGCTCATCAAATATTTCGACGCTGTGGTTCTTGTGATCTTTCAGGAGTTTCGAATGGGGGCAGTAGTCAGGCGGTCCCTCCGTTGCATGCATTGTCTTGTAACAATTTGTATGGATCAGCTTTTGAATCGGAATATCAAGGTTGTTTGCCATTGCTTTATTGGCTCGGACAATTCTGTGCTGGTCATCGATAATAGAAATCATATCGGGTACCGCGTCAAAGGTACGTTCCCATTCCGCTTTGGCAGTGGATGCAAGTTTCTCTGCCCGGACCAGCTTGCTGAGCATGGTGCCAAAGGTGAAGTAGAGGATAAGAAATGAGAGCAGGAGCAGTAAGGAGGTAAAGAGTACAGCATGGATAATAAATTTATTTTTTTCAGCGATCAGCTGGCTGATATTCTGAAGAACCAGGACACCCCCAATGGGGGTTCCCAGGAAATCGGTATACACGGGATGGAAGTGGAGAATATATTCCAGCCCATCAATTGTGATTTGCTGATCTTTAATGAATGGTTTTAGTTTGGAGGGGAGTTTGCTAAACAGATTGTCTCCATGGGTGATAACAATATAATGTTCGATTGTTACGGAATGTTCAGGAGGTGATTTTGTGAATTTTTTCCACTGTTCTTTCTCAAAAAAGGAAGTCGCAAGGTGTGATGTCTTATTCTCAAGTGATTCGAGTACTTCATGTGCTTTAATGCCAAATTCGATGGCTCCAACATATCTGTCTTGGTAAAAAACAGGAGAAACAATACGGTAGAATGGGCCATGGCGACCAATCTCAAATCCGGCGAGGATCTGTTTTGTTTGATGAACTGCATCAACAATTGGTCGTACATCCTTTAAATTGTCTCCATAGTGCTCAGGGGCATGCATACGGAGTAACGTCGTTGCATCTGGAAGATGAAGATGCATAACATAGAAGTATTTATTTTCATTTTTTAACGCATTGTATCTCGGTAACAGTAGGCTATAGAGGAGTTGTCTATCTTTTTGTGCAAAGGCCTCAGCAATTTCAGGATTAGTCTGAAGAATATTTTTGATACGTGACTTATAGGGACTAAAGGAAAAATCCTGAATGGAAAGAATTGTCGCGTTCATGCTTGATTCAGCAACGCTTATGGACTGTGCAAGATTTTTATTGGAGTAGGTAATTCCCTGATAGAGAAACGCAAGAGAAAATATCAGCAAGATCAGGCCAACAAGAGATATTGCTTTGTTTTTTTCACTCATGGTCGCAGTGTCTATATTTGAGGTCGATGGCTAGTCATCCATAACCACTGTAAAGCAGAAAATGGAGTGGGGAGACTGGAATATGTATACAAAGAAGGTGGCTTCGGGCACCCTGTTTTAAGTATATGGCTTAACTGGAGAGAATGTCAAATCAAGAAATGACACGAACTCGTTTCTAGGCAATTCAGTGTTGACGCGAACCCGATACCATTCGCTAATGTTTCTTGGTCATATCAGTTTACAGCTTCTCATTGATTTTGCAGAGTGCGCTTGGATGAGCGAGTATCTGCTTAGAATTTCCCAAGAGCAGACCAGAGAACACCGGCAGCAATTGCAGAGCCAATCACTCCAGCAACATTAGGTGCCATAGCATGCATAAGCAGAAAGTTCGTGGGATCTTCCTTCAGTCCAACGGCATGAACCACTCGGGCAGAATCGGGAACAGCTGAGACACCTGCAGCCCCAAGCAGGGGGTTGATTTTTTCTTTGAGAAAAAGATTCATAAGTTTCGCAAAGAGTATTCCACCCATGGTGGCAACAATAAAAGAACCTGCGCCGAGTACAAAGATCAGAATGGACTGGCTGGTCAGAAATGTCTGGGCCTGTGTTGAGGCGCCGACTGAAAAACCAAGAAGAATAGTGACAATATCAATAAGAGAGTTTCTGGCCGTATTGGCTAGTCGTTCCGTTACCATGGATTCTTTTAACAGGTTGCCGAAAAAAAGCATACCAAGCAATGTCATGGAGCCGGGTGCAATAAGTGCGCAGATAAGAAAGGCTATAATTGGAAAGATTACCTTTTCTTTTTTTGAGACATGGCGCGGTGGTTTCATATGAATGATACGCTCTTTCTTGGTGGTAAAGAGGTACATGATGGGTGGCTGGATAACGGGGACAAGTGCCATGTAAGAGTAGGCGGCGATTGCAATTGGACCGAGGAGTTCCGGGGCTAGCATGGAGGAGAGAAAGATCGCCGTGGGCCCGTCTGCCCCACCGATAATTCCGATGGCCCCAGACTGTTCGGGACTAAATCCCAGATAGAGCGAACCGATAAAGGTAAGAAATACCCCGATCTGGGCAGCAGCGCCTAGAAGTATCAGTTTGGGATTGGAGAGCATGGTGGAGAAATCGGTCATAGCGCCAATTCCAAGAAAAATAAGGGGAGGATAAATCCCTTTCATTACACCAAGGTACAAGTAGGAAAAGACTGATCCTTCGGCATAAACCGAAAGCGGCATGCCCTCAATGGGAGGGATATTCCCAACGATCACTCCAAATCCGATGGGGACGAGGAGGAGTGGTTCGTAATCCTTTGTAATAGCGAGGTATATAAAGATAACCCCCACCGCAATCATGATGAGATTGATCCATTCCAGGTGAGCAATGCCGGAGTTTTCGTAAAAGCTTAAGAAATCCACACTATCACCTATGTTACTACGATCAATGGTTGGCCCTGATTGACCACATCGCCTTCAGCAATGAAAATTTCGCTTACGATACCATCCATGGTGGCTGTGATGCTGTTTTCAAGCTTCATGGCTTCGAGGACCAGTAACTTCTGTCCGGCACGCACCTGCTCTCCGACACTTACTGAAATGCTGATAATTTGTCCCGGGATCGGAGTAAGCACCGTTCCGGAGCCAGATGCATGAGGAGCTGATGTCTTAGGCACTGTTGTCGCCGCCGAGGCAGAGGGTGCAGCTGAAATTGGAATATCTGCCTGGGGAGTCACGGCCACTGCAAGATTCTCAATGGTGTCGATGTGAACAATATGTTGTTTGCCGTTTACCTCGGCAAGAACGGCATCATCGGTGACATCTTTTATAACAACGTTATAGCTGTTGTTATTGATTTTCAGTTTATATTCTTTCATGTACGATTCCAGTTGTTGGTGATTTTACGATTGTTTAAGCTCTGCATGCGTCCTGAAACCAGCCATGGAGATTCCATGTCGCCGTGACTTTTCCAGGTAATCCGTTCATCACCGTCGGGGAAGTTGTTGTGGAGATGAAAGGCTGTGGCGATGGCAAGAAGTATTTCTTCTTCTTTTTCAGGATCAGTGCTCTTTTCACTCTTGAGCTGTTTTGGTTTTGCTTTGAAAAGGTCCAGCAGTTTAGGCAGCAGGGCAATGTATAGAGCGATAATCAGCAGGCCGCCGAAGACCAGACTCATTCCCATCAGGGAAAACTGCAGAGCATCCAGTCCTGGCTGGTTCAGATTATGAAGACCTATGTTTGTAAATGTCATGGTTGCCTTGTATTAGAGAGGGATATTACCATGCTTCTTCATGGGATTATTGTCTCTTTTATTCTGGAGCATGCCAAGCGCCTTGATGATACGAAAACGGGTACGGGCAGGCTCGATAATGTCGTCCACATAGCCGCGCCTTGCCGCAACGTATGGGTTGGCAACGGCATCCTGATACTCCTCTTCCTTGGCAGCAAGATAGGCTGCCGGGTCATCTGTCTTCTTTGCTTCTCTGCCATAGAGTACTTCAACGGCTCCCTTTGCGCCCATTACTGCAATTTCAGCACAGGGCCAGGCGTAGTTGATATCGCCACGCAGATGCTTTGAGGACATTACACAGTAGGCACCACCATAGGCTTTTCGGGTGATAACCGTAATTTTAGGAATGGTCGCTTCTGCATAGGCATACAGAATCTTGGCTCCGTTACGAATGGCGCCGCCATATTCCTGGGCGGTTCCGGGAAGGAATCCGGGAACATCGACAAAGGTCACCACGGGAATATTAAAACAGTCGCAAAAACGGACAAATCGGGCGCCCTTAATGGATGAATCGATATCAAGTACTCCGGAAAGGTGGGAGGGCTGATTGGCTACGATCCCAACAGCTTTTCCACTATAGCGTGCAAATCCGATAATAAGATTGGGGGCAAAATCTCTCTTGATCTCGAAGAAATCACGATTGTCTATACTTGAAAGGATGACTTCTTTCATATCATAGGGGACAGATGAACTCTCTGGAATGATGGAGTTCAGCTCTTCCGAACGGCGTTCCGACGGGTCCTGGGTGGGCAGAGTGGGAGGTGTTTCCACATTATTTTGCGGCAGGTAGGAGAGCAGCTTTTTAATATATGCAACACAGTCAATTCCTGATTCTGCGGCATAGTCCGAAACACCGGAGCGTGATGAATGCATATCGGCTCCACCAAGTTCCTCCACCGTTACATCTTCGTGGGTGACAGATTTGACAACCTTGGGGCCGGTGAGAAACATATAGGAGTTGTTTTTGACCATGGCCACAAAATCTGTAAGGGCGGGAGAATAGACAGCGCCTCCTGCACAGGGACCAAAAATTGCGGATATCTGAGGGATGACGCCAGACGCCATAACATTGCGGAGAAAGATGTCCGAATAACCGGCTAGACTCTCAATGCCTTCCTGAATACGGGCACCTCCGGAATCATTCAGACCGATAACGGGAGCACCGTTTTTAACAGCCAGATCCATAACTTTGCAGATTTTTTCAGCAAATGTCTCGGATAGAGAACCGCCAAGTACCGTGGGGTCCTGCGCATAGACGTAGATCAACCTTCCATCCACCGTACCGTAACCGGTAACCACACCATCGCCCGGGAAGATTTTCTTCTCCATACCAAAATCATGGCAGCGATGGGTTTTGAACATATCAAACTCTTCAAAGGAGCCGGGATCAAGAAGGAGGTCGATGCGCTCTCTGGCAGTCATTCTGCCCTTGGCGTGGAGTTTATCTATTCGTTCCTGGCCGCCACCGAGTCGTGCTTCGGCGCGAAGTTTCAGTAGATTGTCAAGATGGTCTGTCATTTCTGTGCTCCACTGCAGAATTCAGTGAGTAGTCCATGGCTGGATTTTGGGTGAAGAAAAGCCACCTGTTTGTTTCCAGCTCCGGTAAAGGGTATTTCATGGATCAGTTTACACCCTTTTTCTTTGGCATGTGCCAGTTGTTCTTCAACGTCCGTACTGCGGTAGGCCACGTGATGCAGACCTTCCCCGCGACTGCTCAGAAACTTGGCAATGGGACTGTCCTCCGCGGTGGGCTCAAGCAGTTCGATATGGGTCTCTCCGAGCACAAAAAAAGCGGTACGTACCTTCTGGGAGGGGACTTCTTCTTCCTTTTGACAGCTGAGTCCGAGTACCTCTTCATAGAACTTGCGTGCTTCGGCAATGGAGTGGACTGCAATTCCTAAATGATCAATTTTTTTAAGCATTATTTTGTTTGTTGGTATGATTTAAAATCAATCTCTGTATTCACCAAAAATTTGGCGAAGAACAGAGCATATTTCGCCAAGGCTGGCATAGGAGCGAACGGCCGCGATAATCGGTTCCATCAGATTATCCCCAGATTCGGCAGCCTCTTTTAAGGACACAAGTGTTGCCTCTACTTCCTGATTGTTTCGCTCTGCGCGCACATCCCGTAGCGAACTGACCTGCGCCTCTTCCACTGCAGGATTGACTCGCAGTAACTCCGGCTTTTCTTCCTTATCAATCTGAAAAGCATTTACCCCAACGATCACCCGATCGCCGGATTCGATCTCTTTTTGATAGTCGTAGGAAGCTTGTTCTATCTGGCGTTTGATAAAGCCATTTTCAATACAAGCAACCACACCGCCTGCTCCCTCAATTTTGGCGATGAGTTCTTCTGCCGCAAGTTCAATTGCGTCCGTAAGCTGCTCGATATAATACGATCCGGCAAAAGGATCAACTGTATCTGCAACTCCAGATTCGTGAGCGATGATCTGTTGGGTACGGAGTGCGGTACGGACAGAATCTTCCGTTGGCAGTGATAGTGCTTCATCACGGGAGTTGGTATGCAGGCTCTGGGTTCCGCCAAAGACTGCGGCCAGCGCCTGAATGGTAACGCGTACAATGTTGTTGTCGATCTGTGTTGCGGCAAGACTGCTTCCCGCTGTCTGGGCATGGAATCGCATCATCATAGAGGCTGGATTCTTTGCCTCAAATCGGTTTTTCATAATACGGGCCCAGAGCCTGCGTGCTGCTCTGAATTTTGCAATTTCCTCTAAGAGATTAGAGGAGGCATTAAAGAAAAATGCGAGGCGTTTGGCAAAGTGATCCGTTTCGAGGCCAGCATCAATTGCAGTCTGCACATAGGTGATGCCATTGGCGAGTGTGAAGGCTACTTCCTGAGCCGCAGTTGATCCAGCTTCCCGAATATGGTAGCCGGAAATGGAGATGGTGTTGAAGAGTGGCATATTGGAACTGCACCACTGAAAAATATCGGTGATTAGGCCAAGGGATGGTTTTGGTGGAAAGATATATGTTCCTCTTGCAACATATTCTTTTAGCACATCATTTTGAATGGTTCCCCGGAGCTTATCAGCAGGCACTCCCTGTTTCTCCGCAACCACAATATACATGGCCAGCAGCACGATGGCAGGAGAGTTGATGGTCATGGAGGTTGAGATTTTGTCGAGTGGAATGTCTGCAAAAAGGGCTTCCATATCGGCCAGGGTATCAATGGCCACTCCCACCTTGCCCACTTCGCCCAGTGCCATGGCGTCGTCTGAGTCATAGCCTATCTGGGTTGGGAGATCAAAGGCGACGGAAAGGCCGGTGGTACCCTGTTCCAGTAGGTAGCGATATCGTTTGTTGGACTCTGCGGCCGTGGAAAATCCGGCATACTGGCGCATGGTCCAGAGTCGCCCACGATACATGGTGGGTTGAACCCCTCTTGTGTACGGATATTTTCCTGGAAATCCAATATGCTCCAGGTACTCATCATCTATGTTTTCCGGCAGGGCAAGGCGGGGGACTTCCACCTCTCCGTGGAAAGTGAATTCTTCTTTGCGTTCCGGAAAACGATTCAGACTTGCAGCCAGTTCCTGCTCCTGCCACTCGGTTTGTTTTGTATGTGTGCTCACGGTATTTTTTGTATTTATTGAAGTTTTAAAGTCTTTATCAGCTGCTCGGCGCGGAGCCGGGGATCATTCTTCCCGGGTGTCTTTTCAAGAGCCTGTATAAGCTGTGGACGAAGCATCTCGATTACCCAGTCCAGAGTTTCAGCATTTAATGCCTGGTCTCGCCGTTTTTCTTTGATGCCGTTATCCGTTATATATAGGGAAAAGGAATGTACACTATCCAAAAGTTCCTCAACGCCACTGTTTTCCGTGGCGACGGTTTGCAGAACCCTTTTGATGCCGCTTTTCTCCTCTTTTGCTGAAAAGATCTGCTCCATATCCATGCAGAGGGCTTCCGCTCCCTGAGTATCAGATTTGTTGACCACTAGAAAATCTGCCACTTCAAGAAGCCCCGCCTTCATTGCTTGGATATCATCACCAAAGCCTGGGGCCAGGACCATAAGGGTGATGTCAGCCAGACGAACAATATCCATTTCAGACTGACCAACACCCACGGTTTCAATAAGAACCACCTCACATCCAGAAGCTGCCATGATGCGGACAGTTGCCCCGGCAGATGCACATAAACCGCCAAGTCGCCCTCTGGTAGCCATGGAGCGAACAACCACATCTGGGTCAAGGGCATGATCCATCATCCGGATTCTATCACCCAGAATAGCTCCGCCGCTGATGGGTGAGGAGGGGTCGACTGCGATTATTCCGACTCTTTTTTTCTGATGGCGCAGGGTACGGATCAGACTTGAGGTGAGAGTGGATTTTCCTGCTCCGGGAGGACCGGTGATACCAAGGACCAGAACATGATGGATGCGATCACGGTCGAGTGCTGAAAGAAGAGCGACTGCCTCATGACTGTTATTTTCCACGGCAGAGATTGCTCTGCCAATGGCGCGTGGGTCTTGATTTTTTAGCCCTGCAAGCAGGGTATCACTTTTGGGCGTCATGGTCACGGTGCTGCTGACTGGCCGTTGTAAAGGATTGGATAATGGTGGCAGCCGGGGTACCTGAGGTAAAGATCGCATTCATGCCCTTTTTTAGAAGCAGTTCAATATCCTCATCGGGAATAACTCCGCCTCCTAAAACCGGAATGTCGGCACCTCCTCTATTCTTTAACTCTTGCACAACCTCGGGAAAGAGGCGCAGATGCGCACCGGACAGTGATGAGAGTCCTACCACATCAACATCCTCCTGGATGGCGGTGGCTGCGATTTCTGCTGCTGTTCTGCGGATGCCCGTGTAGATAACTTCAAAACCTTCATCGCGTAGGGCGCGGGCGATAAATTTGGCGCCCCGGTCATGGCCGTCAAGGCCTGGTTTTCCGATAAGTACGCGGTAGGGGGATTGTTCTGTTGTCATGATATTTTCAAGCCATTTGCAGTTTTTTTGTCAGGAACGGCCAGTATCACTGAGCCATCTTCCTGTGGGAATCCGGTGACCAGACATTCGGACATAAAGGGGCCGATTTGCTTGGGAGGGAAGTTGATAACAGCAATAATCTGTTTCCCTAGTAAATCTTCTCTGCTGTAGAGATCGGTGATCTGGGCACTTGTCTTTCTGGTGCCGATTGACTCACCAAAATCAATAATGAGTTTCCAGGCGGGCTTTCGAGCTTCTGGGAACTCATGAACTTCCATGATAGTCCCCGTACGTAACTCAACTTGTTCAAACTCTTGCCAGTTAATTTCTTTCATAATTTTTGTTATATATGTTCTGAAAAGACTTGGCTACACAGATTGCCAAGATTCCCCAGACTTTCGCAGACATGAATGCCATTTTCCCGCATGGCCGTGAGTTTAGCCTCGGCCGTTCCTTTTCCACCACTGACGATCGCTCCTGCATGACCCATGCGTCTACCGGGAGGAGCGGTGAGCCCTGCGATAAAGCCGACAACTGGTTTAGTCATGTTTGCTGCAATCCATGCTGCAGCCTCTTCTTCGGCACTGCCACCAATCTCACCAACCATAACCACCGCCTTTGTTTCAGGATCGTTCTGAAAGGCGGAAAGACAGTCAATAAAATCTGTGCCATTGATCGGATCGCCACCGATGCCAAGACAGGTGGTCTGTCCAAGCCCCTGCTCCGTCAACTGGTGAACGACTTCATAGGTGAGAGTTCCGGATCGTGAAACAACTCCGACGGGACCGCCAGGCTTGTGAATGGGACCTGGCATAATGCCAATCTTGCACTCTCCAGGGGTAATAATTCCCGGACAGTTGGGACCGATAAGACGAGTGGATTTTCCAGACATGCCATTTTTGACCCGAAGCATGTCCATCACCGGAATGCCTTCGGTGATACAGACCACAAGCTCAAGTTCGGCATCCACCGCTTCAAGGATAGCCTCGGCAGCAAATGGAGGTGGCACCACGATCATGGAGGCTGTTGCACCCGTGGCGCGGGCTGCTTCAGCCACACTGTTGAAGACGGGGATTCCGTTTACTTCTTGTCCGCCCTTGCCGGGTGTTACTCCAGCAACGATATTGGTTCCATATTGACGGCACTGTTCGGTGTGGAAGAGACCTTCTTTTCCGGTGATTCCCTGAACCAGAACTCTGGTATTTTTATCGACAAATATAGCCATTGTTTATTCCTCTACTTCAAATTCTAAGGGGCTGGTGAGTTGCAGGGGATCACTACTGATGATCTCCATGGATGGCGGAACGGTTTCTTCTGGCTCAGCTGCGAGTGTTGCAGCCGGCTGTTCCACTCTGTTTTTCAGAAAAAAGAGTGTGTCTTTGCAATAATCGGTGATGATGCCATCAACACCTGCTGTAAAATAGAAAAATTCCAGTTCTTCATCAAAACTGTTTAGGAACGGAACCCGGTTGTTTTTTTCTTTCTGAACGGGAAATGTGAAAATCATGGTGCCGAGCTGTTGGCTGTTTCTTACAAAATCATTGAGCAGGAGTTTACCATCGGAATCCGCAAGCATATATTTTGGAAGGGCTATGGCCGCAACGGATCCTGCGAGTGAACGAAGGCCAGATTTGGAGAACATCCAGTCGTAGTTGTAACTCTTTAGCTCTCCCCACTCTTCAACCATATTCTCTTCTCCCTCATTGGATTCGATAAGTTGCACCAATTGAAGGGGCATCCCCATTTCAGGAAGCAATTGTTTGCGGATACGTTGCAATTCCATTGTGTCGTAGGACATCAACAGGACTCTTCCGCTTGCTCCACCGTAACCAAATTTCTGGAGAAGATTGAGGACAGCTTTGCTGAGGTCCTTTTCAGCCCTGCGGTGTAACCAAATTTGCTTGATCTCAATTGCGAGTTGCACCGGTACATCTCGGTTTTTATTTAACGCGTAAATAAGAGAAAGCTCTTCTTGAAGCGTTGGAATCCTGAAGCGAGGCAGGAGTTCGTCTGGGAAATCTTCGGCACCACCCTGCAGGGTCAGCCGACGGAGTTCTTCCAGAGTGAAGTCAAGAGCGTAATATTCACCATCGTCTCGTGTCCGATCCGGGAATATTTCTGTAACATTGGTATAGGTTTTAATTTTTGGAGACGGTACAACAATCACTTCGTTGTCAGCGGTGAGGACTGTATCAAATTTGATAATATCACTGTTTATGAGCACAGCCATGGTCACGGCTGGCGAGCTGTTTCCCATCAGGTAGCCCGATGCACCACCCTGTGCAATCACTAGCTTGGTAGCCGTTGCAGAGGATGGGGCAAGGAGTGTCAAGAGCAGCAGAAAACAGTATAGCTGTCTGTTTATAAGAGTTGGGTGTCGCATGATATTTTATATGGCAGCTAAGAGTTCGGCTGCGTGTTTAAGGTCTTTAGCATTGCTCAGTGAAAGACCGGAGTCGGCAAGAATTTTTCGGCCCTTTTCAACATTGGTTCCCTCCATTCGAACAACAACGGGAAGTGCTAAACCAACTTTTTTGGCCGCACTGACAACGCCTTCTGCCAGAATATCACAGCGAAGAATACCGCCGAAGATGTTGATGAAAATCCCTCGCACATTGGGGTCGCTCAGGATAATACGAAAACCGTTTTCCACCATTTCCGCACTCGCTCCGCCTCCAACATCTAGAAAATTTGCGGGCTCAACACCTGCCTGTTTAATCAGATCCATGGTGGCCATCGCAAGACCAGCCCCATTGACCATGCTGCCGATGGTGCCGTCGAGACGAATATAGTTGAGGCCATGAGATGCCGCTGCTGCTTCAAGGGCGTCTTCCTCGCTGCTGTCATGCATGGCGAGGATGTCGGGGTGGCGAAAAAGACTGTTTGAGTCAACGTCCATCTTGGCGTCGAGTGCAATAACGGTCTCCTCATTGGTGATAACCAGAGGGTTGATTTCAACAAGTGAACAGTCATATTGCATAAAGAGAGCAAAGAGTTTTCTGATAATCCCGCCAAAGCTTTTTGCAACACCGGGCGCAATATCAAGACCGAAGATCAGTTCCCGTACCTGATAGCCCTGCAGGCCAAGCAGTGGGTTCACATGGATTTTTATAATGCGTTCCGGGGTTTTTTCCGCAACTGTTTCAATATCCATACCGCCATCACGACTTGCAATAATCACAATGCCGGCCCGGTCCCGATCAACGAGCATGGAGAGATAGAGCTCTCGCTCAATTCCAACTCCCTGCTCAAAGAGAATGGTCTTAACCTCGGTGCCCTCTTCACCTGTCTGTTTGGTGACAAGCTGCATACCTAGGATATTGCCAGCGGCATTCTCAGCTTCTTGAGCTGTCTTGGCAAGTACTACGCCACCGCCCTTACCGCGGCCGCCGGCAAGAATCTGTGCCTTGACTGCAACGGGCATCTTCATCCCTTCAAGAAGGGAGGATATATCCTCTTTTTTGGTACAGGTTTTTCCTTCTGGCACGAGGATACCCGCCTGACGGAACAGTCCTTTTGCTTGATATTCGTGAATTTTCATTTGCGTTTCGAATTCAACATTCGATTATTAATGGTTATTACTTCGTAACTATTTAGCGAGGGCAAAAAATCCCCCTCACTTCAGAATTGTACCTGCTGAATAGTTTCATTACTTCTTGGGGTACCCCATGGTTTCCAGTGTCCCGGTGATTTCATCAAGGCTTGTCGGATCATCGATGGTGGAGGGCATATTGTAGCTCTTGCCATTGGCGATGGAACGCATGGTGCCGCGCAAAATCTTTCCGGATCGTGTCTTTGGTAATCTATCTACAACGGAGGTTACACGAAGACAAGCAATAGGTCCGATTTCTTCGCGAACCATTCTTACCAGGTCAGCCTGGATATCCTCAGCGCTACGTTCCACACCTTCCTTGAGTACAAAGAGGCCAAGTGGAAGCTGACCTTTTAACTGATCATCGGTTCCAATTACGGCACATTCTGCGACATCCTGGTGGGTTGCGATAACTTCTTCCATGGCTCCCGTTGAGAGGCGATGGCCTGCAATATTAATAACATCGTCCATACGACCCATAACAAAGACATAGCCGTCTTTGTCAATGTAACCACCGTCACTGGTTTCGTAGAATCCGGGGAAGGTTTTCATATAGGACGAGATAAAACGTTCTTCGTTGCGCCACAGAGCAGCGAGGGTTCCGGGGGGCAATGGAAGTTTGATAACAATGTTCCCTTCTTCTCCTGCCGGAAGTTCAGTACCGTTATCGCTTAGCACACGTACATCGTAACCGGGAACAGGGCGTGTGGGGGAGCCGGCTTTAATTTCCATCTCTTCAATGCCGCGACAGTTGCCAACGATGGACCAACCGGTCTCGGTTTGCCACCAGTGATCAATAACAGGCACTTTTAAAAGCTTAGAAGCCCAGTGGTAGGTGTCTGAGTCAAGTCGTTCACCGGCAAGGTAGAGAGCCTCAAAGGAACTCATGTCATACTGGCCAAGGAGTGATCCGGTGGGATCCATTTTTTTAATGGCACGAAATGCAGTGGGTGCGGTGAAGAGCACCTTCACCTTATGTTCTGAAATGACTCGCCAGAAGGCACCAGCATCGGGAGTTCCAATGGGTTTGCCTTCGTAGATAATCGTGGTGGCACCTTTTAGCAGTGGTCCATAGATGATATAGGAATGACCAACCACCCAGCCCACATCGGATGCTGACCAGAAGACATCACCAGCTTCAATATTATAGATGTTTTTCATGGACCAGTAGATGGCAACAGCGTGTCCGCCATTATCCCGCATAACACCCTTTGGCATTCCTGTAGTACCTGAGGTGTAGAGGATATACAGTGGATCGGTCGCGGCCACGGAGACACAATCAGCCGGCTCGCTTGCTGCGGCAAGTTCCAGCCAGTCCAGGTCTCTTCCTTCCTGCATTTCAGCTGTGATACCATCACGCTGGAATACGATGCATTTTTCAGGCTGATGGTCGCATTGCTCGATGGCTTTATCCACGAGAGGTTTGTAGGCGATGGTTTTTTTTCCTTCAACGGCGCCCGATGCGGTAACCAGAATCTTCGGTTGAGCGTGATCGATGCGGATGGCAAGCTCACTTGCAGCAAAACCACCAAAAACAACGGAGTGGACAGCGCCGAGTCTGGCACAGGCAAGCATGGCAACGGCGGCTTCCGGGATCATCGGCATATAGATAATGACCGTATCATCCTTTGTTACGCCCTGGCTTTTTAAAGCACCCGCAAATTTTGCAACATCACTCTGCAGTTCTTTATAGGATATCTTACGGATGGTATCGGTAACCGGAGAATCATAGATAATGGCAGTCTGCTCACCGCGACCTGCTTCAACGTGGCGATCAACGGCATTGTAACAGGTGTTGAGTGTAGCTCCCTTAAACCAGCGGTAAAATGGAGGATTGGAAGCATCGAGAACTTTGTCCCATTTTTTGTCCCAGTCGATTCCCTCTGCTGCGTCTGCCCAGAATTCTTCTGGCTGCTCAATGCTCTGTTGGAATAAAGTGTTGAATTTTCCCATGCTCTTCCTCAGTTAAATTTGCTGGTTTCGAGTATTATTGGTCTCTTTAATGTATTTTTTCAGGTGTAACTATTCCACGCCAGATCATATCAAACATCACGTCTGTCTGATCGGCAAGACTTTCTTTTTGCCCCCGTTGTACCCACATAATAAAGCTACGTTGCACAAAACCCAGCATAAAGTCCAGCAGGATTCTGGTATCCACATCGGGGTTTAAGGTGCCTTCTTCCTGGCCCTGTCGTAAAACATCCATAAGAAGATTAAACATTCTACGCTGTTCAAAACTTTCGTCCGCCATCCATGTTTTCATGGGCAGAGTCATAAAAATTATTCTTGCAAACTCGTTATGATCTTCATAATAATCAAGCTGTAGCCAGAAAATTTTCCTGAGTTTTTCTTTCAGATCGGCCATGCCCTGCAAATGATCAATGATTCTATCGGTGAGTTTTCCCATCCAGATATCAACAAAGGCAAAAACCAATCCCTCTTTGTTGCCGTAATGCTTATATATGGTGGCAAAACTTACTCCTGCTTTCTGGGCAATATCCCGAATGCCCACTGCGTGGAAGTCGGATGCGGAGAACACCTCTAGTATTGTATCCCCTAAACGGTTATGGAATGCTGGGTGCTCTGTCACTTGTTATCTGTTGTATGTCGTTGGAATTATGTGATATGGTGTGGATAGTGGCGTCGTTGTTTGGGCGTGAGTAACAATATTACTCCTGACTTATAGTCGGCTCAGGGTGAATGTCAAGACAATTGAGTATGAGAGAGTTCTGTTTTGAGGATAGCATGTGGTTCTGTATTGTATAGTGGCTGATTCTCAATGATTTGTTTATTTTTAGGTTGAGACGAATGGTGTTTGACCCGGTGCTGGTATTTAATATATTATCGATTAAATGGAAAAAAACTCTGATAATCACTGAAATGCTACCTGATTTCTGCAGGTGGGAGGAAACACAGTTCTGTTGACCGCATTTTATTGATGATCAAGATAATAAGTTGAACAAAATAATCAGGATTAATAGGTATGAGTTCTCTTCAGGACTTTCTTTTGTCAGCAAAAACAAAAAAAGATTATGCTAGGATCGTTGTTCTTGGAAATGAGGCTGCCGATCTTGACTCAATGGTCTCAGCAATTACCTACGGTTACCTTTTGAGTCGTAAGGATTCAGCCACCGTTGTTCTCCCCCTGATGCCAATTCCCCGTGCAGATTTTAAGTTACGCACTGAGGCAGTGTATGTCTTTGAAGAGGCGGGGATTGATCTGGATAGTGTGACCTTTTTTGATGAAGTGGATTTTGACAAGCTTATGGCTTCGGGAGCAGGGCTTGTTCTCGTGGATCATAATAGACTCTGTCCTTCTCTTGATCGGTACGGTTCTCAGGTTACAGCTGTTTTGGATCATCATGTTGATGAGGGCTTGTATGGTGAAGCAAGCCCTAGGATTATTCAGCAAATAGGCTCAACCACCACGCTTGTGGGAATGGCCTATATGGCGGCAGAAACCGGTATTAGTGAAAGTATTGCCATCCTTCTTTGTGGGACTATCCTTCTTGATACGGTGAATCTTGCTCAGAAAGCCGGACGAGTGACCGATGATGATATCAGCGTTGCTGAAACTCTTTTGCCGCTCTGCCCTCTAATTGCTGATGAGTTCTTTGACAATATTCAACGGGAAAAATGTAATATAACAGGTCTTTCTACCAGGGAGTTATTGCGTAAAGATTACAAGGAATTTGTTTTTTCAGGCCTGCGCTGCGGGATAAGTTCTGCACGGTTGTCAATACAGCAATGGCAAGAAATTGATTCGGATATTTTTTCCAGTTTTGCTGATTTTGCAGTCCTGCGTGGCCTTGATGTTCTTCTTTCAATGAATGCATTTACTGACCCTGACTTCAGCAGGGATATGGTGGTGTATTGTACAACAAGGGAGAGACATGATGCTTTGATTCTCTGTTTACAGAACAATTTTCTTGGGCTGGTTCCACGGGTATGCTCCGGGATGGAGAACAACAACAGAGGCTCTATAAGCTGTTATCGTCAGGGGAATCTTGGCATTTCCCGTAAAAAGCTTCAGCCATTACTTGCTGAATTGTATAAATAAAAAGCTAGAGTAGTGTGGAGTTTGAATGCATGTTCTGAAGAACTTTGTTGGATTGTAAGATTTTTCTAACTCGCTTATGTGTCTAGCGCCTCTGTTTTCCTCCTTCTGTTTTTATTTTTCCTATAGTATAATCTTTTAGGTTTGTAGAATGTTTTGTTTGTGTCGCTGCGAGTATCTTTCTGTTTTGTTGTCTTGAAAATAGTGCATGGCAACTTTCTGATGTCTTCGTTTAAGCTGAAGTAAAACACGGTAAAGGATGTATGAGTAATAATCTAAAACAATCTATCCTCCTTGTTGATGATGACGTCACCAATCAGGCATGTATCCGCGATCTGTTGAAGAGTTTTGATCTGGATGTGATTGTTGCAAACTCTACCTTGGAAGTGGCCGACCTTGTTCTGCTGTATGATTTTGCTCTTATTCTTTTTGGAATTTCTCCCTCAAATATTACTCCTTTTGAAACTGCTATGGTTCTCGATGCTAATGAGAAAACATGGTATGTCCCAATTATTTTCCAGGCAAAACAAGAACATATTAATGAACTGCTTGACCGGGGATATGCTGCAGGGGGGGTGGATTTTCTTCATAAGCCGGTTCGGCCGGCAGTGCTGCTTGCAAAGGTAAAAGTTTTTTTGGAACTTGATACTCGGCAGCGTCAACTCGTTCATGCAACGGACGTGATTCAGCATCAAAATTTAAAGCTTGAAGAGCGGGCAATTCGTGATAGCCTGACCGGGCTTTATAATCATAATTATTTGCTGGAGCAATTAGGACGTGAGGTTTCAATAGCGAAGCGCTACAACACCCCTTTGTCTGCTTTTCTCCTCGATCTCGACTTTTTTAAGGATGTCAATGACAGTTGTGGTCATCCTTTTGGTGATTTCGTGTTGAAAGAGTTTTCCCGAAGAGTTCAAGACAATCTTCGAGAGGCTGATATCTTTGGTCGCTACGGGGGGGAGGAGTTTCTGGTTATCCTCCCCAATATTGATAGTGAACGGGCTGAGGTTGTCGCTGAGAAGATCAGAAAAACCATTGCTGATACGGTCTTTTCCAATGACAAATTTGAGCGTTATGTGACGGTGTCCACCGGAGTCTATTCTGGTTTTGGTGAAGAGACGGATGCCTCGGGTCTTATAATAGACTATATCGACAACGCTCTGTATCAGGCAAAGGCAGAAGGAAGAAACAGGGTTTGTCACTTCAGGACGCCACGAGGGGGGAAGGCGGGGATAGAGGACCATATCTGTGATGTGATAGGCTCAAGTCAGCAGAGTCATCTGAATGCTACTATAGAGAAGGCTCGGGCCATGACCCTTGCCTCCTTTGAGGCGATGGTTCATGCTCAGACGCGCGACTATGACCTTCTGGCAAACCGCAATACATTTTTTGTCAAAGTGCTTGATGAGCTGTCTAAAAAACTCAATTTACCTGATCAACTTACTCATTCCTTTCGTCGTGCCATCAAGTTGCATGACCTTTTTCGCTGTTATATTCATGATTCCTCATTGAAAACAGATGGTCCGCTGAACAAGGAGCAGGAATCGATGCTCTTTGATCAGCCGCTTATGTTAAGAGAATTAACAACAATGTTTGACTTTTTTGCGTCTGAACGGATCATCTTGTATGCTCATCATGAACATTTTGACGGTACAGGATATCCCGATGGATTGAAGGGAGATGAGATTCCCATTGCTGCCAGAATTTTTACCCTGGTGGATTCTTTTGTGGCAATGGTTGTTCCTGGAGCTGATAAAAATGGGATGAGTCGCGAGCAGGCCGAGCTGGAATTGAAAAAATATTCCGGTAGTCAGTTTGATCCCTATCTTGTCTCAATACTCATGCAGATTATTGATGTCTTAGGTTTCTTTGTCGATGAAGCGGAGGGACGTGATGCTGAAAAAGAATAACTATCAGCCATGTTCTCTTCATAAACGAGTTGCGGCATCCGTCGAGGATTTTGCTCCTTTGCCATCGGTTGCCATGAAGGTTTTGGGTATGGTGGCTGATCCTGACACCACAAGCACGGAGATTGAGCTTGTTCTTAAAGGAGATATTTCCTTAGTCGTTTCTGTCCTAAAGCTTGCAAATTCGGTTTTTTACGGGCTGAGACGCCAGGTGGTATCTCTTGGACACGCCCTTCTCCTACTCGGCAGAAACGAGGTGCAGGGGCTTTTGCTGTCCAGGGTCATGTTTCAGGCGTTTAAGGTTTCAGAAGGACAGCAAAAAGATATTATGGCCGGGGTGTGGAAACATTCGCTTGAATGTGCACTCGCGGCAGAATATCTGTCAGAGAAATATGATGCTGATATGGGCGTCTGTTTTCTTGGTGGAATGTTACATGATGTTGGTAAGCTGGTTATCGTGCAGCAATTTTCTGCAGAAGTGAAAGACCTGGAAAAGTATGGGCAGCTAACGGAAGAAGATGGGGTTGAGGCTGAGATACGCCTCCTTGGTTGCAGTCATAATGATTTAGGCTCTCAGCTTTTGCATCGCTGGATGTTCCCCGCCGTACTGGTGGAGATGGTACAGTCACACCATAGTTATGAAGAGATTGCAGAGTATGATCGTCCTCGTCAGGTTTTGATTGTAGCCAATATCCTCAGTCGTCTTGTTGCGGCAAAGGATCATGATGAGATCGAAGAGGATGAGCTTGAAGTGCTGACTACTCTTTTGCTGCGTTGTGGTGCTGACTCTGGAATTATTTCAGATGAGAATTCTTTAATTGAACTGGAAGCGGGATTCAGGCAACGCCTTGCGGAGAGGCAGGGCCTTATAGAACTACTGGAAATGTAGACATCTTTTTGTTTGTCAGGAGCGGAAAAAGAAGTTGACGAGGTTTTTTGCGTGGTGTATATGGGACATTAAGTATCTCAATTGTCTTTTATTGGTGGTGGTGGAATGAGGTTGACGCGGGCTGGAGAATATGCGGTCAGATGTATGATTTATCTGTCGCACAAAGGGAAGGGGGTACAGATTTCCAAGCAGGAAATTGCTGAACGCGCTGATATCCCGACTCATTTTCTGGCAAAAATTGCCCAGGATCTGGCTCGGGCGAATATGATTACCATCAAGCAGGGTTCCAAGGGCGGGTATAGTCTGTTGAAAAATCCTGCTGATATTTCGCTGCTTGAGGTGGTTGAGGTAATGATTGGCGAAATATACCTCAATGACTGCGTTGGGCGACCGGTGACCTGTAGCGTGAGTAGTAGCTGCAGCGTTCATAAGGTCTGGGAATATGCGAGAAATCAATTGCGTGAGACTTTGGCGGCAGTCAGTCTTGCCGAACTGTGTGAAAATGAGTCTTGTATTCCGCTTTTTCCTGTGCATAATTAAAAAAGATGATTTTTGTTTTATTTGTGCGAAATAGAGCATGTTTAGAGAGTAGAGGGTGAAAATGACCAATATACCGATGAAGGTGTTTAGCTTTTACCGTGATGGGTTTGCACGAATGACTGTGGGGAAAACCCTATGGAAGATTATTTTTATCAAACTTCTTGTTATGTTTGCAGTGCTCAAGCTTTTCTTTTTTCCAAATTATTTAAATACCAATTTTGAAACAGATAAACAACGTGGTGACTATGTTCTGGAGCAGTTAACCAGGCCCGCCACTAATAGCAATTAATAGAGGGAGGAAAAAATGATTGATGTGGATCCCAGTTTGGTGAACTGGTCGAGGGCGCAGTTTGCGTTTACGGCGATGTATCACTGGATTTTTGTACCGATAACACTTGGGTTGTCGTTTCTCTGTGCCTTTTTTGAGACTATTTATCTCAAAACAGGAGATGAAGAATGGAAGAAAATAACACGTTTCTGGATGACTCTTTTTGGCATTAACTTTGCCATTGGTGTTGCCACCGGTATTATTCTGGAATTTGAGTTTGGAACGAACTGGTCCAACTATTCCTGGATGGTTGGTGATATCTTCGGGGCACCACTCGCCATTGAAGGTCTATTTGCCTTCTTTATGGAAGCGAGTTTCTTTGCAGTTATGTTTTTTGGCTGGAATAGATTTTCCAAGGGGTTTCACTGTTTCTCTACCTGGATGGTGGCTATTGGGTCCAACCTCTCTGCAGTCTGGATTTTGGTTGCCAATGGCTGGATGCAGAATCCTGTTGGTATGGCATTTAATGCTGATACGGCCCGTTTTGAGATGCAGAATTTTACCGAGGTGGTTTTTAATCCGGTGGCGATTTCTAAATTCACCCACACCTCTTCATCTGGCTTTGTTATGGCCTCAGCCTTTGTGTTAACTGTTTCCTGCTGGTATCTGATCAAGGGAAGACACGTACAGATGGCTAAAAAATCCATTGTTGTGGCCTCTGTTTTTGGTTTGGTTGCATCCCTCTTTGTTGCCTTTACAGGTGATGAAGCTGCCTATGAAGTTGCTCAGAAACAACCCATGAAACTTGCTGCCATGGAAGGCCTGTATGTAGGTGAAAGGGGTGCCGGGCTTGTGGCCGCTGGTATTATTAACTCATCTAAAGATCCGGGTGATGTGCAGGATGCCTTTCTTTTTGAGGTTAAAATTCCGCAGCTGCTCTCTTTGCTTGCCAACCGAGAACCCGGATCTTTTGTTCCCGGTATCGATGACCTGGTTTTTGGCAATACCGAAGAAAACATTATGGGTGTGAACACCATGATGGAGAAAGGCAGGGTTGCACTTACTGATCTTGCCGCCTTTAAAAATGCCAAGAAAAATAACAATGAAGATGCTACAGCGGTAGCTCTTGAACGATTTAAGGTTAATGAAAAATACATGGGGTACGGCTACCTTGATACCCCTGAAGAAGCGGTACCACCTGTTTCTACAGTATTTTATAGTTTTCATATTATGGCAATTCTTGGGTCTATGTTTCCTGTGATCTTTGGGGCCTTTCTTTTCTTTACCCTTCAGGGAACTGTGACGGAAAAACGCTGGTTGCTTCCAGTCGGTCTTTTTACTGGTCTCCTGGCCCTTTTTGCTCAGCAGGCTGGTTGGGTTACAGCGGAAGTTGGTCGTCAGCCCTGGGCTATTCAGGGATTGATGCCGGTGAAGATTGCTACCACAAATCTTTCCGTTACTTCTGTTCAGATCACGTTTGCAATGTTTGCAGCAGTTTTTACTCTGCTTCTAATTGCTGAAATATCCATTATGCTGAAAGCAATTGCAGCTGGACCGGAGGTACACTGAAAATGATATCTAATTTAGATTATGTAACTTTACAGCAACTCTGGTGGGTTATCTGCTCCGTTGTTGGTGCACTTTTTCTCTTTCTTACTTTTGTGCAGGGTGGTCAGACACTGCTTTGGCAGGTGGCAAAGACTGACACTGAAAGTGCTTTTGTCGTGAACTCTCTTGGTCGTAAATGGGAACTTCCCTTTACCACTCTGGTTCTCTTTGGTGGGGCACTTTTTGCCTCTTTTCCTAAGTTTTATTCCACAAGTTTTGGTGGTGCCTACTGGGTGTGGATACTGATACTCTTTTCCTTTATTATTCAGGCCGTGAGTTATGAGTATCGTAAAAAGCCGGGGAATGTGTGGGGATCTAAAACATATGAAACGTTTATGTTTATTAATGGTTCCGTTGGTGTCCTGCTTATTGGTGCTGCAGTCGGAACATTTTATACAGGATCAGCCTTTTCACTCAATGATATGAATCAGGTTACTTGGGAATATACCCTTGGCGGCGTGAATCTTCGTGGTCTTGAAGCTGCGTTTTCACTGTTTAATCTATCGCTTGGCCTCTTTCTTGTCTTTAACGCCAGGGTACTTGGAGCATTGTATCTGCTGAATAATCTCGATCTTGCTGCTGTTCCAGAGCTAGAGCAGAGATTACGAAAGGCAGTATGGTCAAGTTTTCTCTGTTCTCTTCCTTTTGTGCTCTACGTTGTCGTTTCCATTCTGTTGAGACAAGGATTTGGTGTTGATGAGGACGGTGTGGTCTCCATGGTTTCCTTTAAGTACTTCTTTAATCTTCTTGCACTTCCACATCTTCTTCTTTTTCTGCTTGGAGGACTTGGGCTGGTGATCTGGGGTGTGCTGCTTGGGGCATTTAAGGGAAGCGTGAAAGGAATCTGGCCAGCAGGGCTTGGAACGGTGCTTGTTGGATTGTGTGTGCTCTGTCTGCCCGCATTTAATGCAACAGCTTTTTATCCATCAACCTATGACTTGCAGTCAAGCCTTACCATCTACAACGCATCGTCGAGCAAGTATACCCTGATGGTTATGACCTATGTGGCTCTGGCAATTCCTTTTGTTCTTGCCTATGTTGTCTATCTCTGGAAAAAGATGGATTCTAGCAAGCTGAGTACAGAAGATGCATTGGATCACGAAGCGTACTAATAACTGAACTACAGGAGAAAAGTATGACTACTTTTATATTACTTGGGTATGTGGCTGTTATTATCATATCCTATAAAGGGGCAGTTTTTGCACTTGATAAAGCTGGCCTCCTCTAGAGCAAATTGAGGACAGGTTACTGCCTGTTTGATTTTTGGAAGTGTGCAATGAGAGGCCTGGCCTCTCATTGTGCGTTTAGCTATATACATTTCTTCGTTACTATTCTGCAGCCCTCCAACTACGGCCATTTTGACCTTCTCGAATAGCATTAGTATGCTTCAAAGCCCAAAATGAACGAATTTGAACTACGGAGTCTGTGCTTACCTGCTAAACAATTACAGTTCTGAGGTGAGGGGGATTTTTTGCCTCGCTGAATAATGTCTTTTTTAACTGGTAGCCAAATATGTCTGCATATGACCTGAAAGGGACTCTGCTCAGGGCCAATGGTAAGATCCGATATTTTTCGATCAAACAGGTAAGTCTGCTGGAAGAAGGGGATCTCCCGGCCTACGGGGTTAACCCAGGTGACCATCTTGAGCTTATGGCTGGATAGGTATCCGTCGAGTATGGACGTTTGGAGCAGTTGCTGATTTAGCGTACCGCTTATGTGGCGAAGTCTAATCTGGCGCCTAGGATTCACATCTTGACCCACGGTGAGCAGAAAGATGTTTTTAAGATATTTAGGAAATATCTTAGTACCAATTTGGATAAAGCTGACCTTGGATGGTTTATTGCTAACCAGTATCTGACGGCAGGAGGTCGCTCAAGCTCTGCAGAAGATTTTGTGGTGGAGGTTTCCAACAAGCATATTCTAACGGATAATGATGGCTTGATCGTAATAGATGATTCCGGTCATCCGCCGGAATTGCGTCAGAAAGACTTGTTTATTGACTCCCTGGGCTAATCGCTCCATCGGCTACCAGGATTCACGCAGAGTGGTGTCTTGACTGACTGGAAGACGAATTGATTATCTGCGAAAGAAGGAGGGGTTGCGAGCAGTCTGGTAGGGAGAAGGCTGAAGAGTGAATGGAAGAAAAGGGCCATGTTGAATTCTTCAGCATTGAATCCTGATACGTTTAATGAAATGTGCTTGAACCTGTAACAAATAACGTACTTTCAGAACATTCAAGCTAGCCTGAAACTTGAGTGAAGTAGTGCTGTGATTGTTTCTGTTATCATGCTATACCTGAAACATGTATTATGAAGTGGGATTTTATATTGAGTGCTGTTTTACTACTGCACTTTGATTTAAGTATGGAAAAATCTTTATGACTCTGGAATCTATGACTGCGGATGGACGACCGGATATTATCCTTGATCTGGATCGGCTAAGGAATAATTGTAACGGAAACTATGGGATAGTAAGGGAGCTACTTGCTCATTTACATCAGATAAGCGGGCCAAAGTGGATCGCAAATCTGATGCGTGAGATTGACGCCGGGAACAGTGAGGCCCTGTTGGAGATATGTCATGGTATGAAAGGGGCTTGTGCTACTATTTTTGCATGGCGTATATCAAACCTTGCATTTGAATTTGAATGCCTCGCCCGTGATGGTAAAGTTGAGCAGTTAAAATGTCGGATGCCGGAGTTGCAGGCTGTTTTTGATGAATTTGAGCTTTGGGTCCAAAAGAATCCTGAGCTCTCCTGACAGTTTTATTTTTTGCAGTGCAGAAAAACCGCCTGAATCACTAAGGTGTCGTCAAAACTGATATCCCCGTTGTTCAAACTGTCGGTTCCTAGCCCAACAAGTTCGCCGGCATCGTTCCATTCTTCGAAACCAAATTTCCAGCCGAGCCATGTTTTATTAAAGTTATAGGCGTACTGGGGGCCGTAGTAGTCAAAACGATTTTCCTCCAGTTCCTCATCGGGCATTTCACGTACCATCCCCACAAGGATAAGATCGGCCCCTTTTGTTTCAGCTTCCTGGTGTATGGCCTTGCTGATCTCCTCGCCCTTTGAATTCATCTTTGTGTTCATCTGAAGATGGGCAAAGGCGGAGCACTCTGCAGGAATGGTTTGTTCCTGAAAGGTGATTGAGCTGGCGTTTGTCTTTGGGAAGCTAAGTCCTGCGTATTCGGGAGTGCTTGAGAAGCACCCTGATAAGAGTGTGGTAAGAAATAGAAGTGAAAAAAGTTTTGTTTTGTGCATGGTTTACCTGTATATAAATATGAGGTGAATGGCTGAATAGATCACAGGAACAAAGTCATATACCTACAAAGAACAGCTATTATTTAAATAAATACAAAAAAAAGAAAGTACGCTATTTTTTTCAATTTGACTATCATTTTATTGGCTCTTTTGAAATTCAAGTGGGTAAAGCAAATTCATTTATCTTAGAAAAATCCAGCTTGCCTGTCAAAAGATAAGCAATTGTTTTGAAGTGTTTGCGCTTGTAGCCTCTCGCTTTTCGCTTTGCGG
>Ga0208901_1000026_pt1 | contig 98792 bp, 84 predicted proteins | sample AntAceMetag02UKF_FD_184764 | JGI IMG/M metagenome (GOLD analysis project Ga0208901, IMG submission 184764) | Saline lake microbial communities from Ace Lake, Antarctica - Antarctic Ace Lake Metagenome 02UKF (SPAdes) (version 2) | ecosystem: Environmental > Aquatic > Non-marine Saline and...
GGATTCCCGTCACCAGATCACGTCCTTTGACTTCAATGGTTTCAATCGTATCTCCCGCATAGGCGTTTCCAATACCTGTTTTGATGATTTCAGAGGTGCTGATACCAATCAGCAGGTTGTATTTTCGCTTGATATGCTGCAATATGGCCTCATCCATCTTGTCTCCACCGACCCTGACGGATTTACTGTAAACAATTCCCGCTAAGGAGATAACCGCCACCTCAGTGGTTCCGCCGCCAATATCGACCACCATATTGCACGTGGGTTCGGTAATGGGCAGTCCGGCCCCGATTGCCGCCGCCATGGGCTCTTCGATGAGAAAGACTTCTCTGGCACCGGCGGATTCCGCACTTTCACGAACCGCCCGTTTCTCCACCTGGGTAATGCCGCTCGGAACACATATGATGATGCGGGGCCTGACAAGGGTTCGTCGGTTGTGGACTTTGCGAATGAAATGCCTGAGCATGGCCTCAGTAATTTCAAAATCCGCAATGACCCCATCCTTCATAGGCCTGATGGCCACGATGTTGCCGGGGGTTCGGCCCAACATCATCTTCGCCTCTCTGCCTACGGCCAGCACTTTACTGCTGCCTCGACCATCTCTTCTAACCGCCACCACGGACGGCTCACTTAAGACAATCCCTTTGCCTTTCATATATACGAGTGTATTTGCCGTGCCGAGATCAATGGCCAGATCATTTGAGAACAATCCCAGAATGGGGTCAAAAAGCATCGCGTTTTCCTCTCTGCTCGATTCACATACGCATAAAATGGATTTTATTCCCTGTCTATCCGGGGGAAACTTTCGCCCGTTTACGCAGAAAATAAAGCGCCAAGTGGTCAATGAAGGATGGACGGTTCATTAACCTGGATCACCTATAGATATAGGATGCAACAAAAATTATCAATTAAAAATGTGAAAAAACCATAATTGCCCGAGCCGGGGTTAAAGCCTCAACCACTGACCCTGTTTAGGGCCGTAAATGAAGGACGGCGCGATGCTGTTTTCATCATGAGAATTGCCGTCCGGTGGAATTGCTGCTTGACAAAAATAAACGCCTGTGTTTATATTATTGTTTATATAAAATTTCAACAAAGGGGCTCTACACCGTTATGAAAATGACCTATCAACCCAGTAGAATAAAGAGAGCGCGAACCCACGGTTTCAGGGCAAGAATGCGCACACGGGCCGGAATAAATATTCTGAAAAGAAGAAGGGCCAAAGGACGGAAGCGACTGACCGTATAAATGCCCTTTAGACCGAAACGATTTTCCCCAGGCTTGAGGGGGGCCTTTTCTCTCCCAAAATGTGAAAGGCTATTGCGTCGCGCGGATTTTGTCAATGCAAATCGTTCCGGAAAACATTGCCGCATGAGGCACTTCATCGCTATTGCCAGAAAGAACGAGCTAGGAATAACCAGACTAGGGGTAACGGCCAGCAAAAAGGTGGGGAATGCCATCAGAAGGAACAGGGCCAAACGACTGATCAAAGAATTTTACAGGCTCAATAAAGCACGCCTCCCCCAGGGATACGACATCGTCATCATTGCAAAAAAGGGTGCCGGCTATCTGAACTTGCGAAAAGCCGAAAAAGAACTTGAAAAGATCGTTGCCTAAAAAGGGTTTCATATACAAATGCAGATATATACCTATCTCCCTGATAGCCTTATATCAGCTGTGCATCTCGCCTTTTTGGTCGCCTTCCTGTCGTTTCTACCCGACATGTTCCGCCTATGCTCGCCATGCCTATCATAAGTATGGGATCCTGAAAGGCAGCTTTTTAGCCCTTATCAGGATTTTAAAATGTCATCCGTTTCACCCCGGCGGATATGACCCTCTGGTATGATGTAATTGACCTCATTTGAAAGACTCCTGCTGTGGCATTTTGACCTGGTGTCGAAAAAACAGTGCCGTGCCGGTTTTTTCAAACAAAACCTTTAGGATGATTGAGTAGCTCAGATTATGGACAAAAAAACAATACTGGCTTTTGCCCTATCCTTTGTCGTGCTTGTTGGATGGTCTCTTTTTTTCTCGCCTGAGCCGAAACAGGCGCCTATCAAAAAGGATACCGCCGCACAAAACATCCAGCCGGCGACCCAAGATGGGGAAAGTCCCGTTAATGTGGCCACCGTCCCACCCCCTAGGCCTGTTACGGCAGCCGAACAGCCTGTAATTCAGGTGGATGAAAAGAAAATCGAAATTGATACACCGCTCTACAAAGTTGTCTTCAGCAATATGGGACCCACCATAAAGAGCTTCAAACTGAAAAAATATCGTCAAACAACCAATCCGGATTCTCCTTATGTAGAACTGGTCACTCTGGAACAGGGAATGGGCGACTACCTGACCGTTCAGTTTGCAGGCAACACCGTCGGCAACGTGAACAATAAGGCCTTTTCAGTGGACAAAGATTCCCTGAAGCTCTATGAGGAGTCGGAACCCGCAACAATCGTTTTTCACGGAACCGACCAAAACGGTATTGCCATCACCCAGACCTACCGCTTTTTCCCCGACCGATATGGCATCGATCTCGCCGTGACGGCAACCAATCCAACCACCGCCCCCATAAACGGCGTTTTCAGATCGACTTTGAGGTCAGTGCCACCCCATGACAAGGGCAGCTATTATGCCTACGTGGGTTTTGCCCTGCTCTTAGACGATAAGCTGGACGAAATAGAGGTGGAAGACCCGGGCGAAGAAAAATCGGCCAGAGGAAATATCGGCTGGTTCGGCTGGGAAGACAACTATTTTATTTCAGCCATTGTTCCCGAAGTCCCCACCAAGGGTTCCTTTACAGGAAAACATCTTTCATCAGGGGTAATGGAAGGTGTATTCCTGCCTGCCTCAGTTTCTCTTCCGCCATCCTCCCAGGCCACAAGCGAATACCAAATTTACATCGGGCCCCGCGACTTGGGGATCCTGAAAAAATTTGGCAAGAACCTTGATCAAGCCATCAATTTCGGTTGGACGGATATCATCGCAAAACCGCTGCTATACATCCTGCATTTTTTCTACCAATACGTCCATAACTATGGACTAGCCATCATCCTCTTGACCGTTCTTGTCAAAATTTTGTTCTGGCCGCTCACCCACAAGAGCTATAAGTCCATGAAGGAAATGCAGAAACTTCAGCCCCGGATGGCCAAACTCAGGGAAAAGCATAAAGGCGACAAACAAAAACTGAACCAGGAAATGATGGGGCTGTATAAGACCTACAAGGTCAACCCCATGGGTGGATGCCTGCCCATGGTGGTTCAAATTCCGGTATTCTTTGCCCTGTTCAGGGTTCTGGGCGCCTGCATCGAGCTGAGGCATGCCCCCTTTGTGTTTTGGATTAATGATCTCTCGGCGCCCGATCGATTATTTCAATTCTCACTTCAAATCCCGTTTATGACGGCACCTTACGGAATACCGATACTAACCCTTTTGATGGGCGGGTCCATGTTTATTCAGCAGAAGATGACCCCGACTCCAGGAGATCCGACTCAAGCGAAAATTATGATGTTTCTCCCCGTCATTTTCACGTTTATGTTCATTAATTTCCCTTCCGGGCTTGTTCTTTACTGGTTGGTCAACAACCTCCTTTCCATAGGACAGCAATATCGAATTTATAAAAAACCGGCGTAATAACTGGAGGACACTCATGGAAACCTACGAATTTGAAGGAAAAACGGATCAAGACGCCATTGAAAACGCTTGCCGACAACTGGCGCTCACCAAAGATCAGATGGATATTGTCATCCTTGAACCAGGCTCAGCCGGCATTTTCGGCCTTGTGGGGAGCAGAAAGGCTAAAATCAAAGTCACCATTAAACAGAAAGAATCCCAAACGGTCGAAAAAGTGGCGGTCGAAAAATCTGAAGAAGTGACGGTCGCTTCGGAAGATGTGCCCCCGGCGACGGATCCGGAAACAACCGCCCCGAATAACCGGGAAGAGGAAATCGCCATTGCAAAAGAAGCCCTGGAAAACATCCTGGCCCTGATTCCCATGGAAGGGATCACCGTTACGGGGAAGCTGGAAGACGGCTCTGTGAACCTCAATATCGATGGGGACAAAACGGGTCTTTTGATTGGTCGTAAAGGCAAAACCCTTGATGCACTTCAGTTTATCGTCAATAAAATTGTCAACAAGTCATTGGAAAAACGCTCCCGTGTGATCATAGACTCTGAAAATTACCGGCGGAGGCGGCAGGAGTTCCTGGTCCAGATGGCGCTGAAAATGGGTGACAAGGCCAAGAAAATGAAACGGCCCGTGGCCACCAATCTCCTCAATCCCCACGACAGAAGGATCGTGCACCTGGCCCTCCGGGACGACAATGAACTGGGCACCAAAGGAAAGGGAGAAGGGATTCTAAAAAAAGTGGTCATTATCCCCAAGAAAAACGGTTCTTCACGGGCCTCCCGGGCGCAGTAACCTTTTTTTTCGGTTTTACCCAAAATGTGCATTTCAACCTCGTTCCCAGGCTCTTCCTGGGGACGGATGCCGGGGATTTTAGTTTTAATTCCGGTGTTGTTCCGTATTTCACTTCGACATTCGACATTCCTTGTTCGATATTCGATATTCGTTTTTAAAAATTTCAATTATCTTTGGCTAGGCTTATGCCATCATCAGAAGATACCATTGCGGCCATCGCCACCCCTATCGGCCAGGCAGGGATCGGGATCATCAGGATCAGCGGACCCAAATCCCTTGAAATCGCAAGAAAGGTATTCAAACCCAAGACCCCTCAATCGCTTTTAGAAAGTCACCGACTGTACATGGGATATGTTTGTGATCCTCACTCGGGGGATATCATCGACGAAGTCCTGTTGTCCCATATGGCGGCACCCAACAGCTACACCCGTGAAGACGTTGTTGAAATCAACTCTCACAGCGGGTATACCCTGCTGTCCAGGATACTGGCGATTCTCATGGGTCTGGGTGCCCGGATGGCCAAACCCGGAGAATTTACCCAACGTGCATTCTTAAACGGCAGAATTGATCTTTCCCAGGCAGAGGCTGTTGTTGATCTGATGAATGCGCGATCCGAGCGGGGACTGGTTCTGGCCGCACAGCAGATTCAGGGATCCATTAAAAGAGACACCGAGGCCCTGCGGGAAAAAGCGATTCACATTCTCGCAAACGCGGAAGCCGCCATCGATTTCCCTGAAGACGACGTGGAACACCTTTTCAGGGATGAGGGGGCGGAATTCATAGAAAAAAACCTGGTTCAACCCATTGACAATCTGATTAATGCCCACGCCGGCCGCATATGGGTTGACGGCATCAATACCGTCATTGTAGGCCGCGTCAATGCCGGCAAATCAAGCCTGTTGAACCGCCTCCTGGATGAACCAAGGGCCATCGTAACGGACATCCCCGGAACCACCCGGGACGTCATCGAGTCCACGTTCAATATCTCCGGCATTCCCATTCGCATCATGGATACCGCAGGCCTCAGAGAGGTCAAAGACGAGGTGGAAAAGCTGGGCATTCATCTCACCCGACAGAAAACCGCCGAAGCGGACCTTCTGTTGATCATCATTGACCGAAGTCGACCCCTCAATGGGGACGATATGGATATTCTGGCCCAATGTGAAAATAAAAAAGCCTTAGTGGTAATCAACAAAATTGATCTCCCGCCGGCCGAAACTTACACCGAAAAGGCTGATGTTCCGAATCACTTTACCACGGTCGAAATCTCGGCACTGACAGGCCAGGGCATTGACCGCCTCAAAAAGGCCATCAAAGCGGCCATCCTTTCAGACGACGTACTTGCGGTTACAACCTCCCATGCGGTCCCAAACCTGAGACATCGGGAAGCCCTTAAAACAGCGAGAGAATGTTTTTTAAACGCGAGCATCAAAGCGAAAAACAATGCCCCCATGGAAATTGTTGCCTTTGAGCTCAAAACCGGTCTTGACCACTTGGGTGAAATCACGGGCCAGACCATCGATGATGAAATACTGGAATCTATCTTCAGCCAGTTCTGCCTCGGAAAGTAATCAATCTCTAAAATACTCTTTTACCTGCTTGATGGCACAGAATTTCCCGCACATGGTGCACACATCGTCCTCTTCAGGTGGATTCTGCTCACGATATGCTCTGGCTTTTTTCGGGTCAATGGCCAGCTTCATCTGAGTTTCCCAGTCCAGATTTCGCCTGGCCACGGCCATCTGCCGGTCCCGTTCAATGGCCACCCTATTCCCTTTTGCAATATCCGCTGCATGGGCCGCAATTTTGGTCACCACCACGCCTTCACGCACATCCGCAACGCTGGGAAGGCAGAGATGCTCTGCCGGCGTCACATAACAGAGGTAATCAGCACCGGCAGCCCCTGCCAGAGCACCCCCGATGGCGCAGGCCACATGATCGTATCCCGCCGCAATGTCCGTCACCAAAGGACCTAGGACATAAAAGGGTGCGTGATCGCACATCTTCTTTTGAAGGATAATATTGGTTTCAACCTGGTCCAGGGGCACATGGCCCGGACCTTCGATCATCACCTGAACATCCTTTTCCCATGCCCGACGGGTCAGATCGCCTAAGGTCATCAGCTCGTGGATCTGGGCCCTGTCCGTTGCGTCCGCCAGACAGCCGGGTCTCAATCCATCGCCAAGGCTCAGGGTGACGTCATACTTTTCGGCAATTTCCAGAAGACGGTCATATTCCTCATAAAGGGGATTTTCCCTTTCGTGGTGCAGCATCCACGTGGTGAGAAAAGAGCCTCCCCGGCTGACAATGTTGGTAATTCGCCCCTGGTTTTTGAGCATTTCAAGGGCCGCCAGGGTCAATCCGCAGTGAACCGTGATAAAATCCACACCGTCCTGGGCCTGCTTTTCAACCACTTCAAAAATCTTGTCGCTGTCGAGGTGAATGAGAGCGCCCTTATCCTCCACGGTTTCAACAATGGCCTGATAGATGGGAACCGTACCGATGGCGACAGTGGATTCAGCCAGAATGCTTCTCCTGGAGCCATCGATATCTTTTCCCGTGGATAGATCCATCACCGTATCGGCACCGGCCTCGATGGACACGCAAAGCTTTTCCAGTTCCTCTTCCAGGATGGCCCTGTCCGAGGATGTACCGATATTGGAATTGACTTTCACCTGTAACCCTTCGCCGATACCGCAGGGAACCAGACGCTTATGCAGCCTGTTGGCGGGTATGACCACCCGACCCGAAGCCATCTGCCCCCGAAGCCACTCAACCTCCACCTGTTCATACGCTGCCACCTTTTCCATTTCCGGCGTAACCACACCGGACCTTGCATCTTTTAACTGAGTCATTTCGAATATTTCCTTACCTAGTCATTATTTTGACAAACACGAAATCATCATTAATATCGTAATTTTTTAATATCCCATAGATTAGTAAATCAGGGCAACCTTTATAGTGCAAAAAAATCAAATTTTCATGTTCATCACTACTTGCCGACCGCATCAGCCAAACCTTGCCTTTCGGATATCCACACATTATACTCGGAATATGCGCCACTGACGACAACTTGTCTAATTTCCCACGGAGGTTTCATTTCCAATGGCAACGACCACGATCATTCTGGCCTGCATCCTGATGCCGATTTTGCTCTACTATGAAAGCAAAGAAATCCCCAAAGGCATCCTGCCCGTCAAAACCACTATTTCCCTGCTGTTCGTCATGGCCGCACTGATCCAGCCCAGACCCGTCCCGTCTTATTTCGCATGGCTCCTTCCCGGTCTGATATTCTGTCTGGGCGGCGATGTTTTTCTGGCGCTGCCACAGAAAAAGATGTTCTTCCCGGGACTGGTGTCATTCCTCGTGGGTCATGTCTTTTACGTGATCTGCTTTTTTTACACGGCGCCTCCCACCGCATCTGTCCTGTGGGGCGCACTGCCGGTCTCAATGGCCAGTTTATGGATTTTTTTTCGCCTCAAACCCCACCTGGGCGACATGATGATTCCGGTAATGGCCTACGTCTTCGTCATCACCATCATGGTCTGCGGCGCCTTTTCGCTCCTTCTGGAACCCGGACTGGCTTTCACGGGCCGCATGCTGGCTTTTTGTGGGGCCCTCAGCTTTTATATATCAGACCTTTTCGTGGCCAGGGACCGCTTTGTCAAGAAAGGAGCTGTCAACCGTATCCTGGGTCTCCCGCTTTATTTCGGCGGTCAATTCCTTCTGGCCTTTTCTATCGGCTATCTCTGATGACCCTTGATATTGTTTGTCATATGTACTAACGTTAAGGATAAACTTTACAAGGAGAACCTTTATGCCCACCACAGAAACGATCGCCAAACAGGCTGTCAAATCAGCCCGTCTTGGACTTCGAGCAACCCCGGAACAGGAAGCGGTCCTGCGCCGCGCAGCAGCGGCTTGCCACAAGTCATTGACCCAGTTCATCATAGACAGCGCTTGTCAAGCCGCCGAGCAGACGCTGCTGGATCAACGCATGTTCATGGTTTCCGGCAAACAGTATGAGCGATTCCTGACGTTACTGGATCGTCCCGCTGAAGACAACGTTGGATTGAAAGACCTTTTTTCCAGAACTGCGCCTTGGGATAAGCCATGCTCCTGAGCGCCCCCGAAACTCTCGACAGGGGGCATTTCCTTGAGTCCTTCGACTGTGGTAAACCGGTCATGAACGAGTGGCTGCTCCGTCATGCCCTCCAGGCACAAAACAGTGGTTCAGCCAGGACTTTTGTTGCGACCGAAGATGGCCGCGTCGTCGGTTACTACAGTCTGACGGTCGGGCAGGTAGACACATTGCAGGCACCGGAGCGAATTCGTAAGGGTATGGGGCAATACCCTATTCCCGTGGCTATTCTCGCCCGACTCGCCGTTTCTATTCGTCACCAGGGGCGTGATATCGGTAGAGGCCTCCTCCAGGATGCTGTTCGCCGTACGCTCTTGATCGCTGATCAGGCCGGCATCCGAGCCCTGCTTGCCCACCCGCTCGATGACAATGCCTCCCGGTTCTACTTGCGTTTCGGCTTTGTGGCCTCACCGCTTCGTGAGAAACAACTCCTGCTCCTCCTGAAAGACGCACGCCGCTTGCTCCTTGAACGAAAAAAATGATTCTTTCCCATCCGGCTAATCCCTGTTACATCATAATTCTTGCAGTGATTAAACAGCCAAGGACGGGGTGTTTCAGCCGAAAAGAAGTGGAAGGGATCAATCCGACGTGGCTGGATAAATACTTCGTCATTGAGGATGACACAGCCTGTGCGGGGCCGGAACTGCGAGACCACATTGATTTTCAAACACATGACCTGGCCTCTGATTTCCCATATCCGAAAACCGATCTCCTGGTGTGCCGCAATGTCCTCATATACTTTCTGCCGACCCTGCAGACCCGGGTGCTGAAGGGCTTCCATGAGGCCCTCAAACCGGGCGGTTTCCTCCTCCTGGGAAAGGCCGAGATGCCGCCAGGAGAAACCCGGTGTCTGTTTGACTGTATCGACAAGAAAGCCAGACTATATAGGAAAAATGTCAATTAATGCATTAATCAAGATGTGACCCCTGTTTTCCATTATTGACTTCCGGAAAGAATGTAATTACAATAATTACAACTTATGGCAAAAACAATTTTGAGAGGTAATTCCTGTGGAACAACAAACACGTGTAAGGGATATTAAACTGGTTCCCATTGGGAATTCAAAAGGCGTTCGCCTTCCCAAAGCCCTTCTGGAAAAATATGGCTTGAACAATTCTCTTCTGTTGGAAGAAACGGATCGGGGGCTGCTTCTTCGGAAAAAAGCTGACAATAAGCTTTCGTGGGAGAATACCTATAAAGCCATGGCCGGTGAAAAAGAAAATTGGGACGATTTTGACGAAACGCTTCTTGACGGACTGGAGGGCGAAGATTTTGAGTATTAAGCGGTACGAAATATATTTTGCTGATCTCAACCCCACCATCGGAAGTGAAATAAAAAAAGTGCGTCCGGTTGTGATCATCAGCCAGGATGAAATGAATCAATATTTAGAAACTGTTGTTATATGTCCTCTAACCTCAAAATTGCATTCGCAATGGAGAAGCCGCCTCCAGATAAACTGCGCCAATAAAAATGCGGAGATAGCCGTTGACCAAATTCGCACCATCAGCAAACGACGATTAAGAAAGAAAATAGATAGATTATCACAGTCGGAATCCGCTCAGTTGCGTAAACTGATAACGGATATGTACGGAGAATAGGAATGGAAGCCATGGACTCCGACCGGCCCTATCGGCCGGCCCTGGGTCTCCCGATTGCTTTGGTGGAAATCTAAAAGAACAGCGGAAAGTTTTATGACCCCCAGGTGGCAAGTGCTTGTTTGAGACTGTTCGAGGAAAAGCGATTCACCCTCCCCTTGAGTCAACCCCGGGACCCGTGAAGAATGATGGGGATAGTGTAAACTGACCAATGAAAGACCCACAACATTGCATTCAAACTCTTCCGGTTTATTTAAACCGGCCCAATCCATTAAGATTGTTTTTATTGACCTCTGTCCTACAGTTCAAACCGCGTCATGACCCCATGAAGTTTCATTGCAGGAAGTTTGTGAAAACGAACAAACGAGGGAGCCAGTTTTTTGATCAGGGCGAATATTTTAATCAGAATGTTCGTAGAGGATATTTCTTCAAAACCGTAAAAGATCGCGCTTCCCATGATGCCCGCTTTTCGAAATAATTGGTCCACGTCAACGACTTCCATGTAGCCTGCCCGAATGGTGAAAAGGCGCAGTCCGGTTGTGCCGGATTCTGAGAAATACCATGAAATGCCGAACGGATCGTTCGTGCTTTCTATGGAAACGATTACATTATCTTCATAAATGATGTTGTGTTTAAACATCGTACGGGTAATATAGGGAGAAATAACCATGACATCTCTGGAAAGGAAAAGTGCCGTGCCATTGATGTTTGGGCCATCCTGATATTTCCTGCAAAATGTTTTCTTGAAACGGTCTATCGGTACAAACATAAGGGGTTGGTACAGCTTCTTCTTGCCGTAATCGTAAATCAGAATAACGGCCAGTGGAAAGGCCGCAATGACCAGCGACCAATAGCCGCCATGGGAAAATTTGTGAATATTGGACAAAAGAAAAACGCTGTCGATCAGGGTGATAATCAATGCGATAATCATATGTGTTTTCCAGTTTTTCAGATAGAAAATCCATACCATCATGATGCCGGTTATGGCCATGGTTCCGTTAACGGCGAGACCATAGGCTGCGGCAATACGGCTTGAATGCTGAAAAAAAACCATCATCAGCAAAACAGCCAGTAGCAATATCCAGTTGATGAATCCAATATAGGTCTGGGACTGCGTATGCCGGGACGTATATTCCACATTCAATGTCGGAAAAATGCCGATGTTGATGCCCTGGTAAACAATGGAAAACACCCCACTGATCATCGCTTGTGAGGCGATGGCCGTTGCGAAGATGCTCAAAATCAGAAACGGCACATAGAGCAGGTAACTCTGGTCATAGAACATTTCAAACAGCACATATTTCGCTTTGGGATGGTCAAACATAAAAGCACCCTGTCCAAGATAATTAATAATCAATGCAGGAATAACAAAATAGGATGCGTTAATGATCGGTTTTCTTCCCAAATGGCCCATATCCGCATACAGGGCCTCGCCCCCGGTTGCACAGAGAAGAACTTCGGACAACACAATAAAAGCGGTCATCCCGTTGTGGCTCATGAAGTAAAGGGCATGATACGGATTAACCGCGTTTAAAATGGCCGGCGCTTTTGTGATGGACACGACTCCGGAGAAGGTCAGGCACAGAAACCAGCAGGCCATAATGGGGCCAAACGCGCCGGATATTTTTTCTGTTCCTTTCTTCTGAAATGAAAAAAGGACGATGGCAATAAAACCGGCAATGACCAGCAGTACCGCGGTGTGATCTCCGATTTGAGATATCTGTGGGATCAGCTGCAGGCCTTCAACCGCACTGAGAATACTGATGGCGGGCGTAATGACCCCGTCGCCGAAAAAGAGAGCCACGCCAATGAAGGACATGAGGCTGATAAGACGAATCTTTTGTTTTGATTTTACCATGGAGCTCAGGATTTCACACAATACAATGGTGCCGCCCTCACCCCTTTTGCCCAGGCTCATGGCGAGCCAGGCATACTGAGCCCCAACAAGGAGAAGAATGGTCCATATAATCAGGGACAGCACGCCGATGGTTTGACCCTTTGTCGGATCGGTAATCAGGAATATCACCGTAAGGGTATAAATCGGACTGGTGCCGATGTCACCGAATACCAGGCCTAAAGACTGAAGCACCCGTTTCGGCATGCCGATTTGTGCGTTGGTTGTATCCATATGTGGAATAGGGGACGTTATGTTTATTACCTAAAAACTGCAATTATGGAGTCTTCTTAAACTGACACAAGAATTTTATGATATCAACAAGTTTTGGCAAAAATTCCGGATTCTTCTTGCCTGGGAATCATTAATTCCCTATAATTTTGCTTTAAAAATAAAATTGCCACCACGCGAAAAAGCGCTGAATACTTGCAAACCCCTTATCAATTCTTCGGGAGGTAAAAATGAGTCGCAAACCCACAGTTCTTTTGATCTCTACCATGGATACCAAACATCAGGAAGCGGAATTTGTCATGACCTGCTTAAAAGAAGCCGATGTGGATGTTTATACCGTTGATGCGGGTATTATGGGCAAAAGCCCCATTCCCGTTTCCGTGAGCCGGGAGGAAGTGGCTCAATTAGGTGGAGAAACCCTTTCTACGGTGCAGAACATGGGCCACGAAGGCCGGGCCCTGGCCGCCATGATCAAAGGCGCCATCCGCAAGGTTGAACAACTTTATCAGGAGGGCCGTTTTGACGGCGTCTTCGGCCTGGGGGGATCCATGGGCACCACTCTGGGCACGTCGGTCATGCGCACGTTGCCGGTGGGCGTCCCAAAAGTGATGGTCACCACCATGGGTTCCAGAAACACACGGGGGTTCGTGGGAACCAAGGATATCCTTATGCTGCACTCGGTTTGCGATCTGGCGGGACTCAACCGCATTACGAATAAGGTTTTGCATAACGGGGCCATGGCCATGGCCGGAATGGTCCGATACCCGGCAAAAGCGCTCTCGGATGATAAACCACTGGTACTGCTCTCCACACTGGGGACCACTGAAAGGTGCATAAAAATAATCCGCAGTCAACTGCTGGCGGACGGCATGGAACCGGTGGTTTTTCATACGGTGGGTGCCGGGGGGCAGGCCATGGATGAAATGATCGAACACGAACGTCCATTTGCGGTTGTGGATCTGTCCTTACATGAAATCACGGATCACTTTTCCGGCGGAGACTATGACGCGGGGGCAGATCGGGGAAAAGCGGCGCTTTCGGCCGGCATTCCAACGGTTCTGGTGCCCGGCAATGCGGATTTTCTGGTAACGGGCCCATTGGAAGACGCCAAGAAGAGATTCCCCGGCCGTGCTTACCATGTTCACAATGCCGCCATAACCGCACTTTCCGCATCTGATGAAGAAATGGCGTTTTTGGGCAAACACCTGGCCCAGCTTTGTAACGATGCTAAAGGCGATTATCGCTTGATGGTTCCCATGGGAGGATTTTCGGCTTTTGATTCAGAAGGAGGGGCCCTGTGGAACCCTCAAGGCCGCCGGGTTTTTGTAGATCACCTGACGAAAAATATTTCGGGATCACAGGTGAAGATTCTGGATTGCCACATCAACAATCCCGAATTCGCCCAAGCAGTAATTGAGAATATACGCGAATTGACTACGGAGTAGCGGGTCAAAGCGGAACGGGGTTCAATCCCACCCAAACCGCTTTTCAAAACCCTCAAAGAATATCCCCCTCAGGGGCTTACCCCTGGGGGATTTTTTTGTTACAGGAGAAATAAACGAAATTGACTTGCCGCAATTTCTTTATTTTGCCCTGGCTTTCGTCATCATGGCCGCTGCGAAGGCTTTTGCATCTTCCAGGTCCGCTTCATCCGGATGACCCACGGCACTTTGCGCTTCGAGGGCCCACCCCCTGTGTTCCGCCTTTTTCAAAAGAGCATCAATGATACCCTGTTTGACAACACCGCGGCAGCTGAATGTCCCCATCACTTTCAGATTCTTTGCCAGGCCGAGGGCAGCATAAAATGCCGTAATGGCCAGTTCGCCGCCTCGGAGGGAACCGTGGGTTGCAAAAAATGCCACCTTCATCCCTTCGGGTAATCCCTTGACAAAGGTTTCCATTTTCGCGGGCAGCCCCATGGATTGAACGGGAAAACCGCAGAAGATCAAATCGTATTCAGATAGATTCGAGGCCTCTTCCGCCAGACAGATTTCTTTTTCGCTTTCCTCAATGGCATCATAAACGGCATCGGCCACTTTCTTGGTGTTTCCAGTATCTGAGTAGTAAGAAACCAGCGCTTTCATTGTTGCTCCTCCTGGAAAAAAGTTGTGCACCACGCCTTCCAGCGCGTGAACGGCTGAGATGGCCCTTTAATCAATTATCGGATTCTGAAGCGAGTTCCCTTAGGATCTCGGCATTCTTCTGAACTCGCTCCTGGTTTTTCTTGAGGTTTTTCTTATTGCTCTTTGCTTTCCTGGCCCGTATAAGGCTGGTCTGTTTACTGTTGGAACCCATATTGTGTCTCCTTGTTTGCTGTAAATATTAATCACATAAATTAGCTTTCATTACGGCGTTTGTCAACTACAAAAAAAACCCCCCTGCCCGAACATGCCGGACAGGAGGTGATTAATTTCAAATATTTACCCTACTGCGGCCGGAAAAACAGCAACCAGGCATGGGCAATGATGATGGTGATGATCATGAACGGAAAGGCCGTTTTCATAAAACCGATAAAACTGATCTTATAGCCCCTGGACTCCGCAATTCCCATGGTCACCACATTAGCCGAAGCCCCGATGATCGTACCGTTACCTCCGAAACAGGCCCCCAGTGCCAACGCCCACCACAGGGTATTTTCAGCACCCGGAATCACGGTGCTCAAATACGCCACAATGGGCAGCATGGTCGCCGTAAAGGGAATGTTGTCCACAAAGGCGCTCATGATGGCCGCCACCCAAAGGATCAGGCTGCAGGCGATCACAAAATCTCCTGCGGAGAGCGCCAGAATCCAGTCTGCAACGACCGCCAGGAGACCGCTGGTTTCCACAGCACCCACCATGATAAAGAGGAAAATAAAAAACATGAGGGTGGGCCACTCAATGTCCTTTTCGATCAGTTCGATCAAATCCACCTTTTCCGTAATGATGGCGATGGTCAGAAGCACCGCACCGCCCATGAGGGCCGCCACGCTGACCTCCATATGCCAGTAGCCGTGGCTCAGAAAGAGGAATATCACAAACCCCAACACCGCCAAACCGTAAATGAGCAGCCGGGGGTCGGTAATCTGGTATTTTTTCTTCAGCACCTGAATATATTCCTGCACATCATCCACCTTGGCAGCGGCATATCCCTTGCCCCACACAAACTTGGTGAAAACAATCAGCACGATCATGCAGACCCCGCAGAGCAGTGCCAGGGCCACTACGAAATCCATGAAGGTCAGACCCGCATAGGACCCGATCATGATGTTGGGGGGATCGCCGATGAGGGTGGCGGTACCGCCCACATTGGACGCGAGCACCAGGGGCAGGAGCATGTGAAGGGGATTGATGCCCAGAGATATGGAAATCTCAATGGCCACCCCCGTCAACAACAGCATGGTGGTCACATTGTCCAGGAATGCGGAAGAAACCGCGGTAAAAATCATGAGGTAGACGACCAGCACAAAAACTTTTCCCCTGGCCAGTTTGTAGGATATGTAGGCGCACCACTGAAACACGCCGGTATGTTTCAGAACGCCCACAATGATCATCATGCCCATGAGGAGAAACACCACATTCATATCAATGGAAAAGATGGCGCTCTCAAATGAGAAAATATGATATTCCGGATTGATGGTGCCGATGGTATAGGAAATAACCAGCATCACAACTGCGCCCAGCATGGCCGCAACGGTTCGGTGGAGCAGCTCAAAGGCAATCAGCACATAGGCCAGGATGAACACAACGGTGGAAATCCAGAAAGCCGGCCCCAGATGCCGGTCCAGAGACATGTCTTCGCTGATATAAAAATGATCCCCCTTCTGAGCAAGATCTTTTCCATGAATAGTGTAGGTGTGCGCCTTGAAACTGGCTTTATCGGCAGTTATCTCGATGGTTGCCTTTTGAATTTCGCCTTTTTCCAGTTGAAAACGGGCCACATATTTGCCGTTATGCGCCGTTTCCACATGCTCCATTTCCTTGCCGTTAACCAAAACCCGCACAGAGGCCTCGTTAATAGGCTCTTTATGGCTGTCAAGGACGATGCCCGAAACGTTGATGGTTTCGCCGCCCTCAATCAGGGCTTTGGGAGGCCCGCTTCCTGCCCCATGGCCGGCAAATGCGGGGGCACTTATTAAAAAAAGGACAATGACAAAAAAAGAAAAGAGACCGTACCTAAGGGTTTTCATGAAGTGTTTTCCTCCTTCTAGCCTGGCAAGGGACCGGATGCTAAATTGCCTTACCGCCCCATAAACAGAATGCGACGTAAGGCAATTGAGTCGTCTATGTTGAAACTTCGCATCAATTTGAGTGAATAACGTCGGCCGGAATCTAACAAAAGGGTTTTTGGGCTGTCAAGAGAAAGGTTGCACCTGATGTTAATCTGGTGTAGATTTTTCGCAGAATTTTCAATTTTTTGTCCTTAAAGTGAAAGGTTTCTTTTGTAGGGGTACTGTGTTAAAGGATTTCATTAATTTCTAATGATATGGACACTCAACTTTTTGTTATAAAATCTCTTTGGGTTCAAAACATCGTCATGCTTCTTGCGTTGGGCTTGGTACTGTTTTTTCTCTATTATTCTCTCATAAAAAAAAAGCCCAAGCACCTTCTGGCCTCGGCCATCTGGCTGGCCATCGTCCTGTGGTTTTTCAACAGCTCTTTCTTCGGATTCAGCACGGTTGCAATAAATCCTGAAGGGATAGAAGTGAATTACGGAATTCTCTCGTTCAGAAACGACTCTCTTCCCATTACGTCTCACTGGGAAATCATAACCGCTCCATCCGGCATTCGAAGGCTGAGAAAGGTTTACCTCATCAAAATCGGAAATCATGAAAGCATGAAGGTTCGCGGCGTAAACGATGTGAATCTTCTCAAAAACATCGGCGCCGCCATTGATGAATGCAGGCATATATCTTAGCGCCCAAAAAAAACGGAGGGGAAAAGCATATGAACAAACCATTTAGTCATGTAACGGTCATCGGCACCGGTACTCTGGGTACGCAGATTGCACTGCTGGCGGGCAATGCCGGATACACGGTCACCGCTTACGACACGCGAAAGGGCATTCTGGGAGAAACATTGATTCGACTTCGTGCAAGCATTGAAACCAAAGGCATCAAGCCCTTCGTCCCCTGGGAGCAACTGGAAAAGGTCAGAGAACGGATTCGGGAAACAACGAATCTGGATGAAGCGGTTCGAAATGCAGATCTCATCGTAGAGAGCGTGCCGGAGGATCTGAACATCAAACAGGCTGTTTTTCAGGAGCTTGGCGAGAAGGCCCCCCCTGAAACCATTTTGGCCACCAACAGCTCCTCCATGCCCGTATCCCTCATGGAAGAGAGCAGCGGAAGGCCTGAGAAATGCCTCAACACCCATTTTTATGTGATCCTGGAAGGGATGAACATGGCGGATGTCATGGGGGGCACAAAGACCACCCCGGAAGTCCTGCAAAAGGGCGTCGACTGGGTTCGTTCCATGGGGTGCATTGCGTTGACCGTCAAAAAAGAACTGCTGGGGTTCTGTTTTAACCGGGTCTGGCGTGCCATCAAGCGGGAAGGGTTGTGGATGTGGGGAAACGGCTATGTGGATTTCAGGGATGTGGACCGGGCCTGGATGACGTTCACCAAAATGAAAATGGGGCCCTTCGGCATCATGGACGGCGTGGGTCTGGATGTGGTTCGGGACATTGAAACAGTCTATTACAATGAAAGCAAGGATCCCAAGGACAAACCGCCACACGCATTAACGGAAAAAATTGACCGGGGCGAACTGGGGGTCAAGAGCGGGCGGGGCTTCTATACCTACCCGGATCCGGAATTTGCACAACCGGATTTTCTGGATTCAACAAAGTAGAAAGGCTACTGGCGCCTCATACAGAGGCACCCGCCGAGGATGATCAAGGCCACCTGGCCTGCCCCCAGCCAGATCAGCAACAGGGGAATCAGGATACCCCCCAGGTGGATCCACCAAATCGTCTTTTCCTCATAGTAGCGAAGGCGATCTTTGATCTTTTGAATGGCTTCCTTAAAATCAGAACCCAACGTCTGGACTTCCGTCAAGCCCTTGTCCATACACCCCACTTCATGGGTTAATTTTGAGAGAGCCTTCTCTGAATCCGGATGATTTTGCCTTGTTTGTTCAAGCAGGGCCTGCGCGGTCTGCCTTGCCTGTTCAAGCATGCCGGACAATCGCCTCAAGGTGTTGGAGGCCCCTTCAATCCGGTTTATCAAAGAACCACCCCGCGTATAAGCTTTCACGGAAACCAGGCTGGACGCATCCAACAGGGTTAGCAAATGGCTTATACTGCCGGCGATATTCACGGCGGCATCCACCAACCTTTGCGTTTTTGCCAGTTTTTCCCCAACTTCGTGATCCAGGGTAAAGGCAATATGATCCGCCAGGATTTTTTCATCAATTCCGTCTGTTCGAAACGCATTCGCCTTCGATACAGCGGTTTTCAAATCCGAGCGCACATGGACCACGGAAAGGTCTATCTGATTCAGCCGTTCACGGATATCCAGCAAAGCATTTTCGGTGGAATCAAATGCCTGCACCGCGTAGCGACGTAACTGCTTTTCGGCATTACCCGTCTTATATATCGCCACACCACAAACAAGCACCCCCGCTGCGCCGATCAATATCAACAAGATGCCGCTGAACCTTCTTAGAAGTATCATTAGTATTACTTAGGGCCTGATGCGTTTATCAGCAAAAGACGCCATCTGTTCCGTCTGTCTCAAATATTTGCCGGCTTCAATCGCTTCTTCCCTCTCCATAAGTACCACGGGACCGAAAGATCCATCCTGTTTCACCCTGACTTCAAAATTTCGGCCCTGTTTCGAAGAAAAAGTGACAACACAATTGTTGGCATTCAGCGAATCGGAAGATGTCATGTCTTCACTCTTCTTCTGTGCTTCGTAATAACTGTTTGTCTTTTTCAACATAATTCCCACAGCATTGGCCTGCGCAGGAGAAACCGTCAGCGCGCACAAGGGAATCCCCGTACGTCCGAAAATTACCACAAGGGTCTCAGGGGTCTTCTGAATTTCTATGGTTGTCCCCCCGATCATCGTCCTTGCCACATGCCAGGTAAACGTATAATCCTTTATAACAAACTCCTCGGCATGAACGGGCATTGCCGACATTCCCACAAAAACCATACAAGCCAACAACATTACTTTTTTCATTTAGAAATATCCTCCTTTTGATTTTGTTTATCGATACCGTTTCGAATTAATATTATATTTATGAACTTTATACCCGAAAATACGCTCCGTTGTCTTAAGGGCCATGGCCGCCTTTCGCATGTTGCCGCGACTGTTCTTGAGAGCCTCAATGAGCATTTCCATCTCAAAGCGGTCCACGGCATCTTTTAACGATTGATCCTGCTGAGTACCCGTCTCTTTTGCCGTCTGCAATGTTGGGGGCAGGTGATAGCTGTGAAGCACCTGGTCCTCACACAACAAGACAGCCCGCTCAATGCAGTTTTCCAACTCCCGCACATTCCCCGGCCAATGATACTGGGTCAGTGCATCAATGGCCGGCGTTGAAATCCGCTTAATATCCTTTTCGTACTCAACGGCATATTTTTCAAGAAAATAATCCGCCAGTAAAAGCAGATCCGCCTCTCTTTCCCTCAGTGCCGGCAGATAGATGGGGTAAACATTCAACCGGTAAAACAGGTCCTCTCGAAAAGTCCCTTCCTCAACCGCTTGTGCCAGATCCCCATTGGTGGCGGCAACCAGCCGTGTATTCACCTTGATGGTACGATTACCCCCCAGCCTCTCGAATTCTCTTTCCTGCAGCACTCTCAGCAATTTACCCTGACTTTCCAACGCAAGGGACCCGATTTCATCCAGGAAAATGGTCCCTTTATCCGCCAGTTCAAACTTACCCGACTTGGTCCGATTGGCCCCGGTGAAAGCGCCTTTTTCATAACCGAACAGTTCCGCCTCAATCAGGGTTGCCGGCAGCGCGGCACAGTTGACCTTCACCAGCGATTTACCGCCACGCAGGCTGTTATAGTGAATGGCATTGGCCGCCAGCTCCTTTCCGGTTCCGCTTTCACCCAACAACAGCACGTTTGCATTGCTTTTGGCCACCTGGCTGATCAGGTAAAACACCTCCTGCATTTTGCGGCTGTTACCCACGATATTGCTAAAACTGTATTTTTTGTTCAGCTCTTTTCTGAGTCTGAGATTCTCTTCCTGAAGTTGCGTCTTCTCCCGGTGAATCTTTTCCAGCATGGCCACTTTCTGGGCGATCAGGGTACTGATAACCGTCAGGAGTCTCACATCATCTTCCAGGGACGATGTTTCTTCGTAGGTACAATCCGCACTCAGAGCGCCGATAACCCGGATCTGGTCTTTAATGGGAACACACAAAAAAGATATTTTGGAATGATCGATGCCGTTCCTTGCACCGGTTCTGTCCAGAAAAAGCGGTTCGTCATCAATCTGGGGCACGACCATGGGTCTTCCCGCTTTAATGACGCGCCCCGTTATGCCCTCCCCCAGCTTGTATCTGCCTTTGGTCCTTTCCATTTCAGAAATTCCATGGGCCACCTCAATATGAATCTCCGATGTATCGGGATTCAAGAGGGTGATGGAACCCCGTTTCATGCCCAGGTATTCCGAAAGTAACTCAAGGACCTTGTACAAAGCCCTTTGAAGGTCCATGGTGGCATGAATAGCCTTCGTGATTTCATACAGACAATTTATTTCATCGGGAGTATGGATCCCTGTTTGCTCCGGCATTTACATTAATCTCCCATTACGGTTTAGTGCCGATGAAACCGGCTATGGCCTTTCGGCGATCCAGAATCCCTTCCCGATATCGAAGGCAACGAAAATCATAGAAGAATTCCAGCAGTTCATTGTGTTGTAGCAGATGTTTTGGATTTCTAGGTCTTCCAAACCGGGCCTGATCCACAATATAGGTTTCATAGACCATCATGCCCCCCAACCGAAGGGCTCCCTTTAACTGAGGAATCAGGGGACGATGAAGATAGTTGAAGCAGACAATAACATCAAAGACCTCTTGGGGAAGGGAAACATCTTTTTCAAGGTCCATCAACCGTAACGTCAATGAAACATCGGACTCCCCGGCCAACCCCCGTGCGGCATCCAACGCTTCCCTGGAGATATCGATGCCGTCCACTTCAAATCCCTGCCGGGCAAGATAGACCGCATTCCGCCCACTTCCCATGGCCACATCCAGAACACGGCCTTTGGGGAGCAGATCAACATGGTCAACCAGAAATGAGGAAGGCCGGCCGGCCCGGTGATGAACATGGGCCATCATCGGTCATTCTCCAGACCTCAGGCATATCATTTTTTGACCACCTTCTGAGCCTTTGCCATTTCATCTTTTGTGGTCCATCCACCGCCCAGGGCTTTGTACAGTTTCACATAACCATTGAGGTATTGCTGCTTCAGCTGTGAGAGCTCCAGTTGAGCCGAAAACAGGGCACGCTCCGTCTCCAGAACCTCCAGGTAAGTGCTGACCCCTTTGTCGTATCGGAGCTTTGCCAATCGATAGGCATTCTTGGCGGCCTTTTCTTTTCTTTTAACTGCCGCCATTTGTTCTTTGAAGGTATCAATTTCGACCAGGGAGTCCTCAACCTCTTTAAAGGCGGTCAGTACCGTATTTTCGTAAGAATACAAGGCCTCTTTGGTTTTCGATTCCTCAATTTCAACACGCCGAACATTTTTGTAAAACTCAAAGATAGGTCCGAACAGACCCCCATTGACCGACCAGGCGGCGCCCTGGGAGACAAGGCCCGAGAGCTCACTGCTGGCAAGACCCAGCATACCGGTCAATGAAATGGCCGGAAAACGCATGGCCTCGGCCACCCCGATGTTAGCGGTCTGCGATGCCAGCAGATACAGGGCCTGCACAATGTCCGGTCGCCGTTCCAGAAGGGCGGACGGAAGACCCATGGGAACCTTTGGCGGTGCTGTTTCAAGGTTTAGCCCTTTGCCCGTTTTGATGGGTTCGGGGAGATTTCCCAACAAAATACTGATGGCATGTTCCGTCTGGGCCACCGACCGTTCATACTGGGGGATGGCTGCTGCGGCAATCTCTTTCTGGATCTGGGCCTGGTTCACGTCCAGCTCCGGAATAATCCCCCGATCAAACCGTTTTTGGATGATATTAAGGCTCTCTTCCCGGGATTTAAGAGTGTCTTTGGATATCTTCACCCGCTGGTGAAAATCCAGCAACAGATAATAAGCGCCTACCACTCCCGATATCAGACCGACCTGTATGGTCCTGAGCCCATATTCCGAGGCCATCAGTTGCGCCCTGGCCGACTCCGTGGCCCTGCGAAACTTGCCCCAGAAATCCAGTTCCCAACTGAGGGTGGGGCCCGCATAGTAATTGCTGTTCCGGGCATCGGACCTCATGCCGCCGGAAAAATTGCCCGTTCCCGCGCCGGCTTGGATAAAGAAGCCGGGATATTGATCGGCCTGGGTAAATCCCAGATAAGCCCGCGCCTGTTCCACCCGGGCTGCCGCAATTTTCAAGTTCTTGTTGTTTGTAAGCGCCTGATTCACAAGGGTGTAAAGCACCGGATCATTAAACAACTCCCACCATTTCAGGTTGATCATGCTTTCCGCTGGAACTTTTTCGAACCGGTAATTCTTGGGCGTCTCCACCACAGGAGGCTTGAAATCCGGCCCCATTGCGCATCCTGAAAGAAAGAAAAAAACCACTGCACCTAACCCGAATAAACCGGAAAAGCTGCTAAAGAAGGAAGTCTTTTCCATTCGATGTTGGGCGTTCGATGTTCGATGTTGGATATTCATCTTTTTCAGCCCTCACCCTTTTGAAGGTCGCGCTTCTTTTCGTATCGGGCGATTTTACCTACCAGCACAAACAGCATGGGATAAAAGAAAACCCCCAGCAAGGTCGCCAGGGTCATCCCTCCCAACAAGGCCATGCCCATGACAACTCGGGCCTCGGCGCCTGCACCCGATGCCACCACCAGCGGCAACACCCCCAGGATAAAGGAAAAAGCCGTCATCAATATGGGCCTGAAACGCAATTTTGCGGCTTTCACCGCTGCATCAAAGAGCGAAAAACCTTTGTCGAACTCCAGCTTGGCAAACTCCACAATGAGGATGGCGTTCTTGGCCGCCATGGCAATCAACATGACCAAAGCAATCTGGGCAAAGACATTTAATTCAAAACTTTCGCTGTACATGCGGGCCACATACAGAGCCAAAAATGCACCGAAAATAGCAAACGGAGTTCCCAGCAGAATACTGAACGGCAACGACCAGCTTTCATACTGGGCCGCCAGAATCAGGAACACGAAAACCAGGGAAAAAACAAAAACCATGGACCCGGTGCCGGCCGATTGTTTTTCCTGATAGCTCATATTGCTCCATGCGTACCCCATACCGTCCGACAGGACCTTGGCGGCGGTCTCCTCCAGGGCGGTCATGGCCTGGGTGGAGGTAAACCCTTTGGCCGGGGAGCCGGTCAGCTCCACGGAACGGTACAGGTTGTAACGGTTGGTGTAATCCGGCCCCACGATTTTCTCTATGTTGACAAAGGCGGACAGGGGAGCACTCGTACCCTGGCTATTGTTAACGTAAAACAGCTCCACCTGGCTTTCCTTGAGCCGATACTGGGGTTCAGCCTGAACATACACCTTGTAGAGTCTTCCAAAACGATTAAAATCATTGACATAGGCACCGCCCAGGAAAGCGCCCAGGGTAGTATGAATATCGTTCAGGTTGACCCCCGCTTTCAAAACCTTGTCTTTGTTGATTTCGATGTAGCGCTGGGGCACATTGGCTCGGAAGGTTGTGAAAATGGACCCGATCTCAGGGCGCTGGGAAGCCTCCTGGATGAATTGGACGGCCTGATCCATCAGGTATTCCGGCGTATTCCCCCGCTTGTCCTGAATCATCAGCGTAAAACCGGAACCACTGCCCAGACCCGGAATGGCGGGGGGCCCGAATGCAAACACCTGGGCCTCATTGACACCGAAATAAAACGCCATATTCAAACGCGCCACCACTTCTCTGGCGGTGGCTTTGCGTAAGCCCCAATCCTTCAAGGAGACGAAAATAAACCCCGAATTGGAGCTCATGCTGTTAGACAACAGGCTGAATCCGGCAGCCGTTGTGATAAACTCCACTTCCGGCTGACTCTTGATGATTTTTTCCACCTTACGGGAAACCGCATCGCACCGCTGAAGAGACGCCGCATCGGGCAGCTGGATATTCACCATGAGATATCCCATGTCTTCTTCCGGCATGAATCCGCCCGGAATCATCTTTCCTAAGAATCCCATGGCGATTGAAAGAATCACAATAAAGACCATGCCCACAAACATCTTCCGGGCAATAATCTTTGTAAACCCCATATAGGCGTTGGTGGACTTCTCAAAGACCTTGTTGAACAATCTGAAAAAGGCGCCCAGCGGACCTCGCATGGGCTTCTGTTTTCTGAGCAGGAGGGCGCAGAGAGCCGGGCTCAGGGTGAGAGCGTTCACCGATGAAAAGAGCACCGACACCGCCACGGTGATGGCAAACTGCTGGTACAGGCTGCCGGTAATGCCGCCCATAACGGCCACCGGAATAAATACGGCCACCAGCACCAGGGTGGTGGCGATCACGGGGGCGGTCACCTCATCCATGGCTTTCATGGTGGCGGCTTTGGGATCCATACCGCTTTCAATATTATTTTGAACCGCTTCCACCACCACAATGGCGTCATCCACCACGATACCGATGGCCAGCACCAGCCCCAGGAGCGACAGTACATTGATGGTAAATCCGATGATCGGAAATACAATAAACGCCCCTATCAGTGACACGGGGATGGCAATGGTGGGAATCAGCGCCGCCCGCCAGTCCTGAATAAAGATGAAAACCACCAGAATCACCAGTCCCAAAGCAATAAAGAGGGTTTCTATAATTTCATTGATGCCCGCCGTAATGGCCAGGGTGGTATCCAGAGAAATATCGTAACGAAGACTTTCCGGAAAGGTCCCTGAAAGTTCCTCCATGGTCTCTCTGACTTTCCGAGCCAGGTCCACCGCGTTTGAACCGGGGGCCTGATACACGCCGATCATGGCGCATGATTTGTTATTCAGTCTGGTAAATGCGTTATAGGTCTCAACGCCCAACTCCACATGGGCCACGTGCTTGATTTTGACCTGGGCGCCCTCATCGGTGGTGCGAATAACCACTTCACCGAACTGCTTTTCAGACTGTAGACGCTCCGGCAGCCGAACCGTGTAGGTGAACTCCGTTCCCGGGGGCGCCGGCTCCGCACCAAACTTACCCCCCGGCACAATCACACTCTGGGCGCGAAGGGCATCGATAATTTCCGGCACCGTAACGCCCATCTGGGCCAGCCGGTCCGGTTTGATCCAGATGCGCATGGAGTAATCACTGGCCCCGATCACGTTGACCCGCCCGATACCCTTGATGCGTGCCAGGATGTCCTTGATGTTGATCAGCGCATAATTCCCCAGCCAATGCTGATTGTATCGACCGTCTTCCGACGTAACGGCGATGAGCATGAGGATATTGGGAAGGGATTTTTCGGTGGTTACCCCGTATCGTTTGACCTCTTCCGGGAGCTTGGCCGTGGCCGCGGCCACCCGGTTCTGGGTAAACACCGTATTCATATCCGGATCCGTACCGATATCAAAGGAGGTCTGGATGGTCATGGTGCCATCGTTGGCGTTGGTGGATTTCATGTAGATCATGTTGTCCACGCCATTGATCTGCTGCTCCAAGGGCGTTGCCACGGACTGTTCAACACTGATGGAGTCAGCACCCGTGTAGGTGGCGCGCACTTCCACGATGGGGGGGGTGATGTTCGGGTATTGTTCTATGGGCAAGGCTTTCAGAAATACGAGCCCCACAATCACCGTCACAATGGCGATCACCATGGCCACAATGGGCCGCCTGACAAAAAAATTACCTTTGTTTGCCCGGCCCGTCTGTTCTGCCTGCTTTGCCCCGGCCTGTTTAGCCACGGCCTGTTTAGATTGATCCGCCATTATTTCTTTTCTTCGTCCTTGAAGGGCACATGGACCACCTTGGGCTCAACAACGGTTCCGTCTTTGACTTTCTGAAGTCCCTCGTAAACCACTTTCTCGCCGGATTTTAAGCCTTCCCGAATAAGCCAGAAGGATTCGATCTCCGGCCCCACTTTCACTTCTTTCATCTTAACTTTGTTTTCAGCACCCAGCACATACACACTGAAGGTTCCCTGGAGTTCCATCAAGCAGCGCTGCGGGATCAGAATCCCCTCTTTTACCACCTCAAGCTCCCCCTTCACCTTGGCAAACTGACCCGGGCGAAGCAGTTCATCGGGATTGGGAAAGGAGGCCTGAATCAAAAGGGCGCCTGTCTGGGGATCCACCTCCCGGTTGACAAAATCAGCCCTGCCTTTGTGCTTATATATGGACCCATCAGACAAAATCAGCTCCAGATTCGCCTTTTCCACATCTTCAAATTTACCTTTGTCGATCTGCTCCATATGGCGCCGCATGAATAGCAAATACTGGCTTTCCGTTATAAAAAACTGGACCAGTACCGTATCAATGCGTGATACCGTGTTCAAAATGATGGGACTGGGCTGACGACCCACAAAATCCCCCACTTTGGCCTTGGTCTTACCGATAATACCGGAGATGGGTGAATAAATCTTGGTATATCCCAGTTGTATATTTGCGGCCCGGAGATTGGCTTTTGCCGCTTTTATCTGGGAGAGCCCCACATCATACTGAGCCTGGGCGGAATCCAGATCGCTCTGGCTGACCGCTTTTTCTTTAGCAAGGGGCTTAATACGGTCCAAGTAGGTTTTCGATTCCGTCGTGTACGTTTCAGCGGCGGCCACACCGCTCATCTTGGCGGCCACATCCGCCTCGAACTGTTGACTTTCCAGTGTATAGAGAAGCATCCCCTTCTTTACGGGAAACCCTTCCTGGAAATGTATCCCTTCCAGATAGCCCTCCACACGTGCCGAAATGCCAATATCCTTAAACCCGTAAACCTGCCCCACAAGCTCCTGGTAAATGGGTACTTCACGGGCTTTAATCTCATACACAGACACTTCCGGTGGCGGCGCCTGTTCGGTCTCTTCATTGGGCATACATGAAAACAGGCTGAGGGAAACAAGGCACAGAAAAATCATTTCTAATTTTTTCATTTTATTTTTTCCATTGGGATAATGAAATGAGGTAACATCTTCATGAACAAGAAAACCGTATCTATTCGGTTTTTTGTTTCCCTATTACCGGAATTTCTGTTATTTTACCAGAAAAAACTCGATCAATTCAAAGAAATAGAAGCGATTCATCCACTTCGGGAAACCAGGCGCTTTTGAGAAACCTCAATGGAAAAATATTACAAAGAACGGTTTGAAGCAAGGTCCCGGCTGGACGAAAAAATTGTGCCCCTGGTCAAAATCAACCAGATCCTGCAAGAAATGCGGGATGAGCTGAGAACCCAGATTCCGTCGGCCATGGAGACCCGCATTCTATTGCTGGACCCGGATGCAAAAAAATATACCCGACCCTTGCAGTGTATTCTCTATGACCGGCCCGTAAACTGCCTGTCGTGCAAAAGAAGCCGCCCGGCGATAAAGAAGGCGATGGAAAAGCGGCGGATGGTTGTGGTACCCGAGAGTGATCCCATCGAAAGGCAGAACGGTGCCATGGTTCATGTGGGACCCGAAGCCGCGGTTCCGGCATTTTGGGGAGATGACGTGCTGCTGGTGGTGAGCGTGGTGGGAAAACCGGGAACCCGGTTCACCCCCAAGGATTTTTTCCTGATTGAGGACTTCGCAAAAACAGCCCGAAACGTGGTGCTGCGGGCCAAAAAACACTGGGAAATGACGGAAGAAAAGGTCAGGATCAGCAAAATGCTCAGTGACATTTCCCCTTTCGTTCCCCAGTCCGTACTAAAGCTGGCGGAAAAAGATCCGGCGCTCCTGGGCCAGGAAAAAGAGAAAAAAGATGTCAGCATCCTCTTCCTCGACATTGAAGGCTACACCGAGCTCAGCGCCAAATTACCTGAGCAGGAAGTCAACCGGATTGTAGAAAGCCTGTTTTCCAGCTTTGTGGATCCAATCCACCGTTCTCAGGGCGATATCAATGAAACCGCAGGGGATGGTCTCATGATCATCTTTAAAGAGGATGATATCAAAACCAATGCCATTAATTCCATCAAGGCCGCCTTTGATATCCACCGGCAAAGCATGGCGCAAAACCGGAAATTGCCGCCCCATATCGATCCGTTGAGGGTAAACATGGGGATTCATTGCGGCACGGCACTGCTGGGCATGACGAGATTCAAGGGATCCATCGACACCCGGATGACCTATACGGCCAGCGGAAATGTGACCAACCTGGCCGCCCGACTGGCCGCCGCTGCCAGAGAAGGAGACATTCTCATCGCGGAGGAAACCCGAGAACTCATAGACGGCCTCTGGCCCGTATTTGACAGGGGAACCACGGTTTTGAAGGGGATCGAAAAGCCCGTGCATATCTATTCCCTGCTGAGGGATGCTTAGATGTCGATGTTCCACAGACCCGAAAACCAGTAAACCGCATGACCGCGAATCAGGGAGAACATTCTAATGATTATCAAATGCCACGGTGCCAGGGGTTCCATTCCGGTGTCAGGCCCTGAATACGTCAAATACGGGGGAGACACCACCTGCCTGGAAATCCGCACCAAGAATGATGAAATCATTATTGTGGACGCCGGAAGCGGGATCCGGCGTCTGGGAAACCAGCTTATTGAGGAAGGAAAATATCACTACCACCTCATCTTCACCCACTCCCACCTGGATCACATTCTGGGGTTCCCTTTTTTCAAACCCATCTACCATCCGGAAGCGGTCATCCACATGACGGGCTGCCCCACCACCCAGGGAAATATTCAAAAACTGCTCAGCAAAGCCATGAGTGCCCCACTGTTTCCCATACAGTTTGACGCACTTCAAGCCACCATAGAATACGATGTGGAGTGCCGGCTGGGCTATCAAATCGACTCCATCGAGATCCTTCCCATCAACCTCAATCATCCCAATGGCGGCATGGGCTACAAATTCGTGGAGGATGGCAAGTCTTTCGTATTCCTGACGGACAACGAGTTGGGGAGCAAACACCGGAATGGACGACCCGTTGAAGAATATGCCGAGTTTTCAAAAGATGCGGACCTGCTCATTCACGATTCCGAATATACCCGGGATGAATATCACATGACGAAAGGCTGGGGACACTCCACCTACCCGGAGGCCCTGGCGCTGGCCCGGAAAGCCCATGTTAAAACCTTTGGACTTTTCCATCATAACCAGAACCGAAGCGACACAGACCAGAATAGGATTGTTGAGGAATGCCAATCCATCAACGAAGATAACCACATCCAGATGGATTGCTTTGCTCTGACCCAGACCACGACCCTGACCCTGTAATGGAAACCTTTAACGTGAAAGGAACATGACGATGTCCATGACGCTCTATTGGATTCAAGGCGGAGGCTGCGGCGGTGATACGTGGTCTTTTTTGAGTGCGGAATCCCCTGATGTAACGGAGCTCTTTGACATCCTTTCCATCGAAGTGCTTTGGCACCCTTCCCTCTCCGCCCTTGATCTGAAATCCAAGGAACAACTGGACCGGCGTATTCTCGAGGATGAAGTACCGCTTGACATTCTATGTGTTGAAGGATCGGTTATTCAAGGCCCGTCGGGAACCGGTCTTGCCGACACCATTCTGGGCAAACCGAAAAAAGATCTCATCAGTGCCCTGACAGCAAAGGCACGCCACGTTATCGCCGTTGGCACGTGCGCGAGTTTTGGAGGGTTTGGGACGGACAGCGAAACAGAGGCAACCGGTCTGCAATTTCACAAACATGATCTGGGGGGCTTCCTTGGAAAAAGATACAAGAGCAAAAGCGGCGGTCCGGTGATCAATCTTCCCGGATGTCCATGCCACAGTGATGTGTTGGCCGGTACGCTTTCCGCCCTGGCCAATGATTTACCGTTGGAGCTGAACGAAACCAATTCACCGCTGGATTGGTACCGCATCATGGTTCATCAGGGATGTACCCGGAACGAATACCATGAATATCGTGTTGAGGAAAAGCAGTTTGGCGAAAAAGGTTGCCTCTTCTTTTACATGGGGTGCCAGGGGCCCCTTGTCAAAGGGCCCTGCAACAAAATTCTGTGGAACAGGCGTTCATCCAAAACGAGAGTGGGGGTCCCCTGTTTCGGTTGTACCCATCCCGATTTCCCGCAACGATATCCCTTTTTCAAGACCCGAAACATCGAAGGTATACCCATTGAACTGCCGGCCGGGGTAAGCCGGGCACACTACATGGCCTACAAAAGCATGGCCGCGGCAGCTGCGCCCAAAAGACTGATTAAACGCAAATCCGGGATATGATCATGCATTCAAAAAAAATTCATGTTATGCCACTCAACCGGGTGGAAGGCGATCTTGAAATCCATTTTGAAATTGAGAATGGAATGGTTTCCGAAGTCAGAAGCGCCGGCACCATGTACCGGGGGTTTGAGAACCTTTTGAAAGGAAGAGCCCCCCTGGATGGGCTGGTGATTACCCCCAGGATATGCGGCATCTGCAGCACGTCCCACTTAAAGGCCGCCGTCAAAGCTCTGGATATGATCGCAGGGGTCAATGTCCCGGATGACGCCGTACGGGTGAGAAACCTCACCCTCATGGCCGAACAGCTTCAAAACGATTTGCGGCATACATTTTTACTCTTTACACCCGACTTTACCAGTCCAGCCTACCGGGAGCATTCTCTTTTTGAAGAAGCGGTCAAACGTTACCGTCCCCTTCAGGGTGAAACGGTTGTTACCACGATTCGGGAAACCAAGAAAATACTTGAAATCATTGCCATACTCGGAGGACAATGGCCTCATTCCTCTTTCATGGTGCCGGGGGGGGTGGTGTCGGTTCCGGGACAGAATGACATCAGTCAGTGTCGCAGTTTGCTGGCCAATTTTCGTCACTGGTATGAGCGCCGGGTTCTGGGATGTACTCTGGCGCGCTGGTCGGAGGTCAAAACCCCTGAGGACCTTGACCTGTGGCTCCATGAAAAACGGGCGCATCAGGAAAGCGACCTGGGGTTTTTTATCCGCTTTTCAAGGGAGGCCCAACTTCACCAACTGGGGAACGGACATCAGAATTTCATCAGCTTCGGGGCCTATGAGATGCCTCTGGAAACAAGCGTAAAACCCCCTTCCGACGAGTTGTATCTTTTTCCGGCGGGCTTTTTCGAAAACGGTCTCATGAGCCCTTTTGATCAGGAAAAGATCACGGAAGACGTCACTTTTTCCCATTTCAAATCCCATGGGGATCCTCGGCATCCCTTTGAAGAAACCACCGTCATAGAGACCCCCCATATCAACAATGACGCCTACTCCTGGGGAAAAGCCCCGAGATATGATGGACATCCCGCCGAGACCGGCCCGCTGGCGGAGCTTGTGATGGCCTCGGATCCGCTTATCAAAGCGCTTTTGAAAAAAGACGGCCCCAACGTGCTCCTGCGTCAGTTGGCCCGTCTGATCAGACCCACTTTTCTATTGCCCGCCATGGACTGTTTTCTCAAGGAAACCGGTGTGGGAAATGAAATCTTCTACCGGAAAAACAAGCAACAGGAAAGCGGTCGTGGCTTCGGTCTGGTCCAGGCCCACCGAGGCGCTCTCGGTCACTGGGTAACGCTTCAAGATGGAAAAATTGCACAATACCAGGTCATTACGCCAACAACCTGGAATGCGTCACCCCGGGACGGAAAAGGCATCAGAGGCCCCTGGGAGGAAGCGCTCGTGGGAACCTTGATAAAAAACCCGGAGCATCCGGTTGAGATCGAACATACGATCCGTTCTTTCGACCCCTGTATGGTATGTTGTGTCCATGCCGTAGTGGGACATGGCAAAGGGCCGACCGCAAAAATTTTCTGCTAATGGAAAAAGAATAAAATATGCAAACCCGTCACCTGCCAAAGCCATCCGGAAATGATTCCCCTGCCCTGATTCAGGCACTTTTGAAAGAAAATGCCATCCTTCGAAAAGAGATTCGTGTGGCCAGAGAGGCGGCCGAGATCACGGCAAGCCTGGTGGTTAAGCAGTTCGAGGAAACGGAGCGGGTTCTGCAGAAGCTACAGGATGCCAACGCACAGCGAAAAGCGGTCCTTGACTCAGCCACCCGGATCGCCATCATTGCCGCCGACCTGAACGGAACCATTTCGGTTTTCAATACCGGTGCTGAAAACCTCCTGCAATACCGGGCCGAGGAAGTCATCGGAAAAGTCACGCCTGAAATATTTTTCCTGAAATCCGAACTGACGCGCCATCTTGAATCCATCAAGGTGGATTCAGGTCGTGACGCAAAAGGATATGAAGTCTTTTTAGAATACGCCAGGCAGGGAAGAAAGGAACAACAGGAATGGACATACCTTAGAAGAGATGGGACCCACTTTCCCGCTGTCCTTTCCATCAGCGCACTCCGGGACCCTGAAGGGGTCCTCTACGGTTTTCTGTGTATCGCCATGGATGTGACCGAAAAGAAACGATCCGAAAAGGCGCTGGCGGAAAGCGAAGCGAACTACAGATTTCTCATCGATAATATTCCCAATATCGTCTTTCGCGGATATGCCGATGGGTCGCTGGATCTTTACGATGATAAAATTGAGGCCATGACCGGCTACAGGAAAGAACTTTTTAATTCACGGCGGATTAATTGGTTTGATCTCATCGTGGAAAAGGATCGCCCCCAGGCTCGAAAGAAATTCATTGAGGCCCTGAAATCAAACAAATCCTATATTCGGGAATATCGTATTCGAAAAAAAGACGGAGAAATCATATGGATTGAAGCATGCAGCAAAATTGTGTGTGACGAGGATGGAGACATCGACTTTGTCACCGGATCTTTCCTGGATGTCACGGAGCGAAAACGGGCCGAATATGCCCTTCATGAGTCGGAACAGAAATACCGTTCTCTCTTCATCAGCGGCCCGAACCCCATCTTCGTCCTTGATCGCGAAACCATGACGATCCTGGACGCCAGCCCCAGTGCTGAAGAGACCTATGGCTATTACAAAGATGAACTGATCGGGCGGAACTTTGAAGAACTGGGCACCTTTGAATATGAAGACGAGTCTCTCTCACTCATGGAAAGCAGGGACTGGTCCGACAAGGGTGTCTTCAGCCAGCGGATCAAGCACTTCCGGCAGGGCGGAGAGCCCTTTTATGTGGAAGTCAAGGCCTGCCCCACAACTTATCAGGGACGGCCCGCCATTATTCTGGCCGCTTCGGATATCACTGAGATTATCGAAAAGGATTCACTGCTCTTTCAAGCGAGTAAAATGACGACTCTCGGAGAGATGTCGGCCGGGATTGCTCACGAACTCAACCAGCCGCTCAATGCCATAAAGATCGGCAGTGACTTCTTGAAAAAACAGATCGAGCAAAATCAACCGATACCCTCCAATGAATTGCAACAGGTCGTCAGCGCCGTATCCATACAAGTGAACAGGGCTTCGGAAATCATACAGAGTCTCAGGGAATTCGGAAGGAAACCTGATTTCAGAAAAGAGAAGGTCGACGTCAACGCAACCATCAGGGATGTCATGAAAATCATCGGCCAACAGCTGAGCCTTCAGAACATCGAGGTGGTCTATGACCTGGACGAAACCGCCCCACCCATTCTGGCGAATAAGAACCGCCTGGAACAGGTCATCTTTAATCTGGTGACCAATGCCCGAGATGCCATCGAGAATCGGGACCATTTTCCAAAAGACTCCGGGGAAAATATCATCGGCATATCGACCTGGTCTGAACAACGGACACATTTGAACATAACCATATCGGATACGGGCACCGGAATACCGGAAAAGAACGTACCCAAGATATTCGAACCGTTTTATACCACCAAGGAAGTGGGGAAAGGCATGGGCCTAGGGCTCTCCATAACCTACGGCATCATCAGAGATTTTGAGGGGACCATTAATGTGGAGACCCAGCCGGGCGGGGGAACCCGGTTTCACCTCCGCTTTCCATCCGGCATGAAAACCGGTTGATTAAAGCCGGTTTCAACGTTTTCAAAACCTCTTGAATTCACTTTTTCTGGGGAGAAATACCAAAAATGAAAAAGATTCTGATCATCGACGACGAAACAACGACCCTTCAAATGATGAAACTTTTTTTGGGGGCCTGCGGTTACGACGTATTAACCGCTGAAAATGCCGAATCGGGGCTTGAAGTTTTTGAAAAGGAACTCCCCCCCATTGTTTTGACCGACATCAAGATGCCGGGCAGAGATGTTTTTTCCATACTGAAAATAATCAAAGACATACGCCCCGAAACAGAAGTTATGGTCGTCACCGGACATGGGGACAAAGAACTGAAAAAAAAGGCCTTCGACCTTGAAGTGGCTGAATTCTTCAATAAGCCCCTGGATACGGAAGCCCTTGACGCAGCCCTTAAGAAGATCGAAAAAAAGATCGGTATTTGACCGGATCAAGACGTCCATCGTTAAGCTCACCAGCCCCTCTGACTCACTCCGCTGGAACCGCCAAAGTATCAGGGGTCTGGTGGAGCGTTTGGTTCGCCGGTTCCGACTTCTTTTGTGGCAACGATCTTTTCCATACCAATGAACAGAATACCTTCTTCCAACCCGAAAATTGCGGTCTTCCTCTTTGATATGTGGCTCATATATCAACCCTCACGCACCTAATGTATCTTAGGATATTAACCGGTTTCCGCCCATTCAAAAAATCGCGAAAACCGTGACATTCTCAACCCTCGGTGCACCGACTGAATTGATGATATCACACATTTTTCCTGTTTTGAATATATAGCAGTAAACACAGATTCGCCAAGATCCAATGTACGCTGGAAATTCCGTTTGTTAACCACTCGTGAATCAGCGTCGGGCGAAAGTAAGGTAGAAAATGCAAAGACCCAGCAAGGTGAGGGAAGCGGCGGTCACGAAAACGATTGGACCGGCGGCGAAGACCCATTTCAAGGGGTCGTCGTTCCTGAATCTGTAATCGAAAAAAATAGTATCACCTAAAAACTGCAATTAGCTTTTAGCTATTAGCCGTTAGCTTAAAGGTCTCAAGTATTTGCATGGCCTCTGCCCATATTCGAGGCATCACTTTTTGATGCTGACCTATTTCACCGTAAATGGTTGAAATTGTATTCCTAATAGCTAACGGCTAACAGCTGGTTGCATCTTTTAAGTATCAGTGATTCTGACTTTCACCCGCCATAACCGCCATCAGCTTTTTTATGAACATCTTGCCCTGTACCTTGGATCGTTCCCGCAGAGCAACCGGATATTCATCGCCTAGGGCCCACAGGATCTCTTCTAAGGAATAGTGGGTTTTCACGCCGATGTTTTTCGCACCCCCGCCCAGTTGCATAAAACACCCAGGGCAGTAGCAGTAAAGGTCCGAGGTCCCGGATTGTGCCACTTGCTCAATCTTCTTTGCTGCCACCTTGGCCGGCTGGGTCACGTCAAAATCGTTACGGACAATGCTCGGCATGCCGCAACACAGGTTTTGGTCCCGGTTGTTTGCAAGCTCGACCACCTCCATGCCCACGGCCCTGTGCAGGCCCCGCACCGCTTCATGAAACCGTTCGCCTAACTCGCTGGAATAGCAGGAATCCGTTAACACTACCGTCTTTTCAATGGGCCGCTGAATCGTAAGCCGGCCTTTTCTCACCTTGTCCCAAAGCCATTCCCATACAGAGATCACTTCAAAATCCGGTTTTGCCCCCAAGTACTCCCGCCAGAGGTTTTTGAACGTGTGTGAACACGACCCACAGTAGCATATCAGCCGATCGATCTGAAGGTTTTCAAACAGTGAAGAGGTGTGTTCAACTGTCTTGGCAAACGCCTCAAAATCGCCCATGCGAAAGGGCAGCTCCCCGCAGCACGCATCCCGTGGGGCATACTTGGGAAGCGATGCCAGCGCGGAAGAATGCTCGATTCCGTAAGGGATCTCCCTTCCGATGCACCCGACAAAAAGAACTTCCTTGCTTTTGGGTGGCGGCACGGCCCACTTGTCCAGCACCGCTGACTCGGATTCGGGCAGAGTCTGGTATACCTCCTCAAAAACCGAAGTCTCCCCATGTCCGGTAAACAGGAACCGCAGGTATTCGGGCACGCCCTTGCCCGATGCTCGGATATTGTCTGCAATCCGCTCCATGATCAGTGCAAGCGGGTTCAGGCCGTGGGGGCAGTATTGATTGCAGTCATAGCAAAACGTGCACTCCTTTAGCACACGCTCAGTTTGCTCCCCGTTTCTCAGTCGCGCATGCTCGTCTCGGGCTTCTTCCTTGTCCATCTGCATGACCGGGCATTCCTGAAGACAGAGCCCACAGTTTTTGCAGAACTTTTCACTTTTCCCATCCGGGTCAAACGCATTGATGTAAGAACGCGCTTTCATTATCTTTCTCCTTTGCCCTTTTATGAGCCACAGTAATGTTACCCTTATTATTTTTCAACATTTTTTGGATCGTTGCGCTTGATCTTCTGATGATAAAACCCAAAAGTCAAGAACACTCGGGTCAGTAGGATAGCACCGATATCTGTTCGATCAATAACGCCAACAAATAGCAGACGTCTCTCCGTCAGGAGTTGACTGTCCATAAAGTAGGCGACTACAACATCTTCCTCTTCTAAAATCTTTGGAGGGAACAATTGTATAATCCCCTAATACGGTTGCGATTCATCAAATTGCTGCAATGTTTTTTCACTGGGTTTAGGGGATAACAGGCTGACAATGACGATGGCTGCGAAAGCCAATATGAAACCGGGCAATAGCTCGTAGAAGTACTCGCCTTGGATCTTGATATAATTCTTCACGACGAAGATTGTGACAGCACCCACAATCATGCCCGCAAGCGCACCATGTTTAGTGGTGCCTCTCCAGCATAAGGAAAGAATTACCAGGGGGCCGAAAGCAGCACCGAATCCACCCCATGCGTAGCCGACCATGGCCAGAATCGTCCCGCCGCTGGAAGCCGTGATGATGTAGGCCACCAATGCAAATCCCACCACACCGAATCTACTGATCCATGCCTTTTGTTTGTCATGGAATTTGCTGAAAAAGGGAAGATCTTCCGTGAGAGATGAGGTTAAAACCAAAAGTTGTGAGTCGGCGGTCGACATGACCGCCGCCAATACCGCTGCCAGAATGAAACCCGAAAACACCGGATGGAACAAAGCGGTGGTCAGGGCCAGGAAGATTCTTTCCTTGTTGCCGTCCGGACCCGTAACACCCTCCAGGGGCGCTATTTCATTGTATCCGATTCCGATCAGTCCGATGGCCGTTGACAATACAAGGCAGAGAATCATCCAGGTAATGCCGACACGCCTGGCTTCAGGAACATTTTTGACATCTCTGATACCGATGAATCTGGCCAGTATATGGGGTTGGCCAAAATAGCCAAAGCCCCAGGCCATAAGTGAGGCCCCGGTGAGCCATGTTGTTCTGAAAACAAATGCCTTCGGGTTGGTTGCCGCAATGTCGGCACCTGAGCCTGATATGGCGATGTATCCCAGAAGCGCACAGAAGACCAATGCGCATAACATGAGAAGCCCCTGAATCAAATCCGTCCAGCAAACGGCCTTGTAACCACCCAGAAATGTATAAGAGACCACCACCAAGGCTGTTACCAACAATGCAGTTTGTTCACTGGCCCCAAAGCTGTGCGCAAAGAGCAATGTTCCACCTTTGAGACCGGAAGCGACATACAGGGTGAAAAAGAAAAGAATCACCAGTGTTGATACAATCCTGAGTATTCCAGAAGCGTCATCGAATCGATTGGATAAAAAAGTGGGCAGTGTCACGGCATTCAGCCTTTCACTATACACCCTGAGTCTCGGCGCGACCACATACCAGTTGATATAGGCGCCCAAGGTCAGTCCCAGAGAAATCCAGAAACCTTCAACCAGACCGGCGGCGAAAACCGCTCCCGGCAAACCCAAAAGCAACCAACTGCTCATATCGGATGCGCCTGCGCTGATGGCCGATGTTATGGGGCCCAGAGAGCGGCTGCCAATAATAAAGTCCTGATTATTATGGGTTTTCCTCATTGAGTAGTAGCCAATACCCAACAGGAGCAACATGTAAAGGCCAAACTGTATCGAAATACCCAAAATATCTCCTCCTGATCTTGGTTTTTTACCACAAAAAAAAGAAAACCTTAGCGCTTTTGCGTCGTGTGAGGCATTTTGGTTGCAGCTATACCGCTTTAGGGGGTCCGTATTTAGTCTGTACGATGGCTTTCATTAGTACCTTATCACCTGGTTTTCTGTCATAAAAAACAAGAAAATTATGCTGCCATTTCAAGAAGTTGTTCGGTTGACGCAGCCAAAAAGGCATTCAATATGTTCGCTAACTTTATCCCTTTGAGTGTCATCTGATATCTGTTTTGTTTTGGAAGTTTCCGGATAATTCCATGAGCTCGAAGCAATCGAAGGTGTCGGCTGATTTTCGCAGATAGTTGCTTTTGTGTACGCCCCGATCCGAAATTTGTATCAGAGAGGCTTTCACGCAGCATCTTATTTGTTAACCCTGCGATTCTGAATTTGGGGTCAGCTAGCGATTGGAGTAATTCACGATCCTTACCGGTAGGGTCCAGCGCACGGAATATTCGGCCGTATTTTTTCTGTCGGCATGTTATCTCATTGATAAGTTTATTCGCGGGTGTTTCATCGTGCAACATTGAAAGATCATCCATGAAACGGTCGTTGACCTGCTGAGATATTTTTGCCCGCAAGGGAATGTCCATAACTCCTTTCCTTATCGGACGACGTGACTTCGGTTCATTGAGAGACTGACCTTTTTTATGCCGAAACACTTGAAATTTTCTGGGATCATTTATTGTCGTTTCTACACGCAATACATTTTGCTCGTTGTAAACTTTGGCGCTGTTCTTATCAACCCAATGACGAACCCGAACGCCATCGTTAAAATCAGTCACACGTGTCAAGACTTCATCCTTTGATCGAACATAAGGCTTCCCAGCTAAGGTGATGGGCCGATCCAGATAGCGTAACACATGGGTGCTTGTTCCGGTCATAAGAGCGTGTCGGAGCAGGGAATCCATAATTGGATTCAAATCCTTGGGTGAGGGAAAAATTAAATCGGCGGCCCATTCACTTTGCCACATCGTCCAATAATAAGAAAGGTGTGGTCCCAGGACGTCTTGTATCATGGGAAAAACAATGGGAACAAATCCGTCGAGCATTTTTGCGAAACGGACGTCCAGTTGCTTGCTGAGCAGAGTTTGTGCTGCTTGGTAGTCAGATATATGAAGAAATTTATTGCCCTTAGCCAAAAAGTCGATATCCTTTCGTTCAAGATCACGCCGGAGCCATTCACGGCCGTTCAGGCATATTTGGATATGATATGGAAACCAAGTTTGCAAACGAATGTTCATAAATCCGTACTCATTATGATCAAAGTAAAAATATAGGTGCTTACAACGTGTTTGATAATTTCGAAGCTGAGGATATCCGAACCTTTCACTATAACGGGCACGATACGAGGAAGCCGACTCCAGACAGGACCAAATACCGATAAGTCCATTTTCAATTTTTTCATCTATTTGTCGTTTGTGAGCCAGCGCTTCTTTTCGAATACGCCATGTGGAAATAGGGATAATGCCTTGTCCGCAATTGTCTTTGCCATATTGATTCGCAGCTTCAACCAGGCGCTTGCTTTGTTCCATCATCCATTTCTTATAATCTTTATTGAGGATATTGTTGTATCCACAAAACTTCATTGCGCCCTTAGCCGACATCAGTGGAAGAATGAATCCTTTAAAAACGATACGATCAAAACCGATAATAGTACCCTTGATGCACTCGTAAAAAGTCCGATTTTGGCCATTTTCAGTGATGGAACCTGTTGATATTATTAATGGCGATTTCGTCAATTTTAACTTTTTACGAGACCATCAATTTTGCTAAAATAGCCTTTTTAGGCAAATAGAATCGGTGGGCAAGGGGCAGGCATGCCCAGCGTCCTTTAATACGCTTCAACAATCCTACGAGAACCACATTTTGAGCCCAAGGATATTTGGATTGGTTGGCCTTAGCGGCATGATCGAAGATGTGAGAACAACCGAAGATGTTTTTACCAGTTTTGGGGTTGATGAAATCATCCAATACAAGCAATAAACGCCCATCAGATAACGGATCTGGAATCATGTTCCACAAAGTCGGCCACAGTTTATTCCATGGGATTTTGTTGGATGCCATAAAAGTGTAAAATCGACGTTTATTGACATTGAGGCCGAAAAGGGTATTGATGCAGCGAAAAATGTTTGAAGATATGGAAGAGGTAAAAGGGATGATGAATGCCAAAATGGTATAAGAGAACCAATATCCCCGCTCCCTGCCGAGATTGGAAGACGAAAACGCTTCTTGAAGAGGCGTAAGAGCATTTTTTAAAATAAACATTTTGAATTTCTCCTTTGCGTTAAGATATCAAATAGTTATGCCGATATCCTATCACGAAAAGGAATGGTATGCAAGCAATGAATTAATATAAATACCTGAAATAATTGGCATAAAAATTAAAACATTTTTCAAATTCCGTGCCAATTTTTTCTGCTTCGTGGAAAACAATCGGGTGGAATTGCGCGACAAAATCTGAAAGACTTCAAAAACGGTGAAACTTCAGCTTTTAATAATCACTAACATAATTGAGTTCTCCTGTCGTGAAGTGCCCTAACAGTTTCAATAGGTGGAAAATTTTTCACCTATTGAACTTAAAAAATGGAAAAGATTCCAGATATTGCAATATTGAAATACAAAATATGGAAAATTCGGTTCCCATTTTTCCATCTATTGACAAATAGCATCGATAGAATGGAAAATTCAAAATTCCGAGCGGATCCCGGTTTTCGCCCTATGGAACAGGTTCGACAGGCTCTGCGTTATTAAACTTGACGGAAATCTCGGGTGTGTCCATATTCTGTGCATCCATGGTTGTTTTCCAAAAGGAGGTTTCCGTTCTCCGGGAAAATGCGCCGGGGTTGTATCTCCTCATAATAAATCAGGTGGTTCCAGTAAAAACTTCATTGTCGAGACCCGGCGGAATGGTTTCGGGGACGTCAATCGCTTAGACTTCTGCCGGAAATTTTCGCTCCCAACAGGATGGATCTCACCTGCGGGGAGCCGGTAGGCCGGTTTTGATGGGATAATCCATGTGAAAACCTTCAGCAAATCGCAAAAGGGTTTATAATGATAAAACAACTATATGTCGGGGATAATATTGGAAACGGGAATTAAGTCAAGGAAAAATCGTTTGGGGATCATTGGCGCACGGGGTTTTTGAATGAAATCTTCACGGGTTGCCTCCGGAGCGGTAACGTGATAAGAAGCGGTCAGACGTGAACAGTTGTGTAACAAGGAGATAGATGTTTTGAACGAACCTTCCATGGCAACAGATGATTCGTTGGAGAAATTAAAGATATTTGAGGCGTTTGCGGCTGGTGTGGATCGTGTTTCCGCCTGGGCGGACCTTTTGGACAGCATCAATGTGTTTCCTGTGGCCGATGGCGATACCGGCAGAAATCTGGTGATTAGCCTTCAACCGCTCAAGCAGTCATTGGAAAGCCGGGAGGAATTGATTGAAGCGCTGCTCATGTCGGCGCGGGGAAATTCGGGAAATATCGCCGCGCAGTTTTTCAGTGCCTTTGTTTTAATGGAAAACCTCGAGGAATTGAACGAAATCGCGGAACAGGGGCGTATTCTGGCCTGGAAGGCCGTCAGGGAGCCCAAAAGTGGAACCATGTTGTCCTTTTTCGATGCCCTGGCCGACGCCCTTCACCGCTACGACGTGGTATCGAATCCGAAACAAATGGAACAGGTCCTGGACATTTTGGAACGGATGGTTGTCCAAACCTCCCGACAATTAAAGGAACTGGCCAGTGCGGGTGTGGTGGATGCCGGCGCCCTGGGCATGTTTATTTTCTTTGACGGTTTCTTTAACGTATTGTTCAACCGCACGGTTAAATTCCGCTCCATTGCGGAAATATTTGAAAACCTCCTGCATGTGGACCCCTCATGGCGGACGAAGGGTGATGACGGGTACTGTATCGATGCGGTATTGAAGGTGGGTTCGGAGGATGAGGGGGATTCCTTTTCAGCCATTAGAGAGGCGGGACATGAAGTGGTGGCCATGGGGCACGGGGATTTCGTCAAGGTCCACCTGCACTCGGCCGATGAAGCCGGAGCCAGGCGGCGTCTCGAGGGGGTCGGCCATCTGGTGAACTGGAAGTCGGACGATCTGAAGGCGCAGATGGCGGAATATCTCTTGTTGCCCAAAGCCCAGGCCCTTCATATCATGAGTGATGCGGCCGGTTCAATTACCCGAACGGATGCAAAACGGCTCGGGGTCACACTCCTTGAAAGCTACATCAACCTCGGTTCTCACAGTTATCTCGAGACCCATATGGACCCGGAAGAACTCTATGGGGAAATGCGAAAAGGAACCCCCGCATCCACTGCCCAGGCATCGGTCTTTGAACGGTATCAGCGCTATCAGCAGGCGGCCAGTCTCCATCCCCGGGCACTCTATCTATGTGTGGGGGCCGGATATACGGGAAATTATCAGGCCGCCATGGACTGGAAAGCCTTAAACGACCCGGACGATAAATTGCTGGTTGTGGATACGGAAGCCGCCAGTGGAAAGCTGGGGTTGCTGGCCATTGCCACGGCCCGTTTTTCCCTGATAGCCCGGGAACCCGATTCGGTGGTCCAATATGCCATAAAGGCGCGGACCCTTGTTGAGGAATTGATTTTCATTGAAAAACTTCACTATCTTGCCAGAGGCGGCCGAATTTCAAAAACCGGCGCTTTTTTTGGCGATATGCTTCATGTGAAACCGGTGGTCAGCCCGGCAGCGGACGGGGTAAAAAAGGTCGGGGTGGTGCGGAACAAGGACCAGCAGATCAATTTTGCCCTTGAAAAGCTGGGAGAAACGCTGAAAAACACGCAATCTTCCCTGATCATGCTTCAATATACGGATAACCGTTCCCTGGTGGAAGGTGAAGTCAAGAGGGCTGTTGAAAAGGCTTTCCCATCGGCCGAGGTCTTTGCTCAGCCGCTCAGCCTGACCACCGGCACCCACTGTGGCCCGGGTGCCTGGGCGATGGCCTATTTGCCTGAGGTTTCTATTTAGTTGGTTACGATAAACCAGTTGCCTTCCTTAAGTTGAGCGCCATATTCCCGGCCCTGTTTTCTGTAAATCACAATGAATTCCTTTTTTCGGTTGGGTGTCGGGTCACCGCCGAGGTTCTCATTGGAAACCAGCATGTTGATGTTGTTGTGGCGGACATGATTTTGAACATCGCCGGTCACAATCCGGTATCTTCCCCCTGCACCGTAGAGCGCCCTTATAATTTCCAGTTGGCCGGCGCCATGATGTGGGGGGCGATATCCCCCACCGGGACCGGGAACCACAAACCATTCCCCTTCCTGAACGTGCAATTCCTTTATTTTGCCGTATATCTTATAAACAACCACCATCTCTTTTGATTTGCCGGGCGCGGGATCCATTTCAAGGTTTTGGTTGGATACCTTCATGCTGATGGAATGATCCGATGCAAAATCTCTGACCGTCTGGGTGACATCCCGGTAGTTTCCTTGAATACCGTATCGGGCGGAGATGATGTGAAATTCGTCAGCGGCCCACGCGGTTGCATCAAAGTGCGCAAAAAAAAGAAGACTGAGGGCCGAAGCCATCAGTATAAGGATATGTTTTTCAAAGATTCGTTTCATGATGCCTTATTTCGGGTCTTTGCATCCTTCAAGGACTTTACGCATGCGATTCCTCTCAGCAAGCAGTTTCCTCAGTTGATCTTTCATATCCGCCTGGTTTTCGTAAGGCGCATCATCGATTTGTCTTTCCAGGCTTTCAACTTCGCAAATGAGCTGATAAAGGTCTTTTGCGATCATTCGGACGCTCATGGGCGTTTGATTTCCGTGTCCTGAGGGCTTGGGTAAGTCCCAACTTTTGTCTTGACAATACGTAAATATAATAACAAGATACACTTTTAACAATAAAAAAATTGATAATGCCATTCTTGAGAAACCTGACGGTCTCCTTTAAACCCACATTCAACAATTTCCGACCCCTCTGGATATATTTTGTAAAGAACCGATGGGCGCTGGTGGCAGGTGTTCTGAGCCTGCTTATAGTGGATTTCCTCCTGCTGATGATCCCCCTGATTATCAAAAAGGCCATCAATGTTCTGGTGGTTCAGACTTCGGCAACCGGTGCTCTCCTGGTAAAGCAGGGGGCTACCATCGCCGTGATTGCCCTGTTTATTGCCCTGTTTCGCTATGTGTGGCGCCATTTGTTGCTGGGCCATTCCAGGAAGGTGGAACAAGGCTTGCGAAACCGGCTCTACGGGCATATTCAAACCCTTTCCCTCTCATTTTTTCAGAATACAAAGACCGGCGATCTGATGGCCCGGGCCATTAACGATATCAATGCGGTTCGCATGGCCTGTGGGATGGGGCTGGTGGCCCTGGTGGACGGGTTTGTTCTCGGTACCGCGGCCATCGGCTTTATGATGAGCATTGACTGGCGATTGACCCTGATTGCACTGATTCCCGCGCCGGTTGTGGTGATCCTCACCCGGATGCTGGCCAATCAGATGTCTGCACGGTTTGAACGGGTCCAGAAGAGTTTCTCCGACCTCACGGAACAGGCCCGCGAAAGCTTCGCAGGCATCCGGGTGATCAAAGCCCATCAGCGGGAAGGATGGGAATACGACAGAATGAAGGCCAGGGGAGATCGATATGTGGGGGAGAGCATGCATCTGGCCAGGACCCTTGCCCTCTTTTTCCCCCTCATGACCCTGATCACCAATGCGGGACTTGCCGTCGTGATTCTTCTGGGCGGACGATATACGATCCTCGGAACTATCACGCCGGGTGATTTTGTGGCCTTTATCAGCTATTTGAATCTGCTCACCTGGCCCGTTATGGCCATGGGGTGGGTGGTCAGCCTTATCCAGCGGGGATCGGCCTCCATGCGCCGCATTAACGGTATTTTTGATGCGGTTCCGGAGATTCAGGATCCCGGTGACGAAAACGGACGGGTTTCGGAAGGCCATTCAGGGGAAGTGCTTTCGGGAAATATTAAAGGGAGCGTTGATTTCCACGGGCTCAGTTTTCAATATCCCGGCGGAACGGAATATGTGCTTAAGGATGTCAACCTCAAAATCCGTCCGGGAGAAACAGTCGCTATTGTGGGGCGTGTGGGATGTGGAAAAACCACACTCTTGCAGATAATCCCCCGGCTCTTGAATGCGCCTCTAAATATGGTTTTCGTGGATGGCAGGGATATCCGGAAATTGCCGTTGGCAACCCTCAGAAAAAAAATAGGGTTCGTGAGCCAGGATGTTTTTATTTTTTCCGATACCATATTCAACAATGTGGCATTCGGAATGGGTGATGTTAGCGATGAAGACGTGCGGCAGGCCTTGGACATTGCCGGCATAAGCGAGGAAGTGGCAGCCTTGGACAACGGTTTGGAAACCCTTCTGGGCGAAAGGGGCATCACCCTTTCCGGCGGGCAGCGTCAACGGCTCACTATTGCGCGGGCCGTGGTGGGGAATTTCCCTATCCTCATACTGGATGACGCCCTAAGCATGGTGGATACCCGTACCGAAGAGGGAATCCTGAACCGGATTCTGGATCTTCGGCAGAACCGCACCAATGTGATCGTTTCCCACAGGGTTTCCACCATTCGCCGGGCGGATCGGATATTTGTCTTTGACCATGGATCCTTGAAAGAGGAAGGGACCCACGAGAGCCTGATCCTTCTGAAGGGGATCTATGCCGCCCTGTACGAAGAACAGCTCCTGGGGGAAGCCCTTGAAAACGGAGGCGTGAGCTCGTTATGATGGGGGAATACGGGTACGCCGAGGAAGGCAAGCTGGGTAAGCCCTACAATCTCAAGTTGATGAAAAGGCTGGCTTATTTTGCGCGTCCCTACACAAAAAAGGTCGTGGCAGGGCTCCTGCTGTCGATCCTGGTGGCCCTGTTTGATCTATGTGTGCCATATCTGACCAAGATTGCCATTGATCGGTATATCCTGGTGTCCTGGTATGAAATAAGCGGAAAAACGCTGTCGGAAAATGCCTATGGGGATTTAAAAATACACTATGGGTCACTCATGGAGAAAAGCGCTGTTCCTTCCGTATACTACATCTCCAACCTGAACCTGAAAAAGATCGATCCTGCGGATATACACCTTCTCAAAGATCAGGGGCTGCTCGGTTCCAAACGGTTTTACCGGATTGGACCGGAGAGGGACATCGCCCGATGGTTTTCGGATGAGCATGGTAGGGGCACGGCGCGCCGTGCCCTTACGAAAATGGCGGACGGCGCAACAATGGTTCCCTATGAACAACTGGAGCGCCTGCCCAAAAAAGAGCTCCTCCAAATCAGGGCCGGCGATATCAGCGGGGTGACATGGGTGGCAGGGGTATTCTTTATTCTGCTCCTGTTCTCCCTGGGGTTCAGTTATGTGGAATATTATATCATGGAGTTAACGGGCCAGCGGATCATGCAGGATATACGCATGAAACTCTTTGACCGGATGCAGGCCCAGACATTGCGGTTTTTCGATCGCTACCCGGTGGGAACTTTGGTCACCCGGGTCACCAATGATATCGGCAATCTCAATGAAATGTTCAAATCCGTCCTGATTACCGTTTTCAAAGACCTGTTCATGATCGTGGGTATTCTGGCGGTGCTGCTTTACCTCAACTGGCGCCTGGCACTACTCTGTTTCATCCTGCTCCCCATTATTTTCGGTCTGACCTTCATTTTCAGTTTCATGGCCCGTGAAGCGTTCCGGGAACTTCGCAGCACGGTTTCCAGAATAAACGCTTTTCTGCAGGAGCGGATCAGTGGCATGCGCATCATCCAGTTGTTCGTCAGGGAAGCCTCTCAAATGAGGCTTTTTGCCGACCTCAACCGGGAGAATTATCAGGCGGGCATGAAGCAGATCCGGATTTTTGCGTTGTTCATGCCCCTGATGGAGCTTTTATCGGCCCTGGCCATTGCCTTTTTGATCTGGTGGGGAGGGGGCCAGGTGGTGCAGGAAGAGATGACACTGGGGGTCCTGGTGGCCTTTATCGGTTATATCCAGATGTTCTTCAAGCCCATCCGGGACATTTCCGAAAAATACAATATCATGCAGATGGCCATGGCCTCCATGGAACGGATTTTTGAATTCATGGACAAAAAGGAGATACTGTCCCAACCCGCATCCCCCCGGAATCCGTCCCATGTCCGGGGTCATCTGGTGTTTGATCACGTCTCTTTCGGCTATGATCCGGAAAAAAGGGTCCTTCATGACGTTTCTTTCGAGGTGAAACCGGGGGAAACCGTTGCCATCGTGGGCGCTACAGGCTCCGGAAAGACGACGGTGGTGAGCCTGGTGGAGCGGTTTTACGACCCGGACCGGGGGAGTATTATCCTGGACGGCATTGATTTGAGGGAGTGGTCCAATGAAAGTCTCCGAAATGCCGTGAGCCTCTGCATGCAGGACGTGTTCATCTTTGCCGGAACCGTGTGGGAAAACATCTCCCTGGGTCGGGAAAACCTGAAACCGGAAGCGGTGCGTCGTGCGGCGGAAACCGCCAACGCCCTGGGGTTCATCGAAGCGCTGGAAAATGGATTACAACAGGAATTGGGTGAGCAGGGCGCCACCCTTTCGGGCGGCCAGCGCCAACTGCTCTCTTTTTCCCGAGCTCTGGCCAGTGATCCCCGCCTGTTGATCCTGGATGAAGCCACCAGCAGCGTGGACCCGGAAACCGAGCGCCTCATCCAAACGGCCATCTCAAAAATGGCCCACAAAAGGACCACCCTGGTGGTGGCGCACCGCCTCTCTACGGTCAGGGACGCGGACCGGATCATGGTGATGCACCACGGCCGGATCAGGGAGCAGGGAACCCACGAGGAGCTTATGGCCATGGAAGGGCTTTACTACAAGCTCACCCGGCGGTGGGAACGGGGGGTGGAAGGCATAAACTGAGGAGTTTTTAGAAGAATGTCCCTTAGTCAACTCAGTTTGCTCTCGGTGGTGTCCTGAACTGGGGTGCCGGGACCGAAGCCTTGCTGAATACAAAAAACGGCCTTCCCTAGTAACCCTGTAACCGGCTTATGTTGTCTGACGCCAACTTCAAATTTCCGCCAAGCCTTGAAAACTGTTTCAGTTTATTTTAGAAAGAAGAAGTCCGTCATGACTGGGATGAAAAAAAGAAAATTTGAGATACTATTTGGGAAAATGGAATGGGTAAGGGCCGGAACGGAATATTGTGGGGGGAAAAAGACCAAGAACGTTATCGCCGTTATCTGAACACCTTTATCCTTCACTTCCGGCCCCGGAACGTCCCCGAACGAACCCTCCGATTCACCCTGACCTGGGGACTTGGCGGCATGGCTTTTGTCCTGGTAACGCTCCTGCTCGGGACAGGGTTGCTGTTGAAGTTTTATTATCTTCCCTCCCCGGAAAACGCCTACACGTCCGTTCTTTACCTTCAAAATACCGTGCTTTTCGGCCGGCTTATCCGGAACATCCATCACTGGAGCGCCAACCTGGCTTTGGTGGTGGTTTTCCTGCATTTCATCCGGGTTACGCTAACAGGGGCTTTTCACCCGCCGCGCCGGTTCAATTGGATCATGGGCTTAGGGCTTTTCCTTTTGGTGCTGTTATCCAATTTTACCGGCTACCTCCTGCCATGGGATCAACTCTCCTTCTGGGCGGTCACCATCAGTGTGGGCATGCTGGAATACATACCGGTAGCAGGCCTTTGGCTCCAGGAACTGATCCAGGGTGGCACGGAAGTGGGGCCGGGCACTTTGTCCAATTTCTATGCCATCCACACGGCGGTACTTCCGGGTTTGCTCATTCCCTTTCTATTGTTTCATTTCTGGCGTGTGCGCAAGGCAGGGGGCGTTGTGGTTCCCAGGCGGCCTGATGAAACCATCCCAAACCGAAATGAAACCGTTCCCTCAATCCCCAACCTGCTGCTTCGTGAGTTGACCGTTGCCCTGGTATTGATCGCTTTCGTCCTGATCTTTTCCATCCTCTTCAACGCGCCCCTGGAAAACAAGGCCAATCCCGGTCTGAGCCCCAATCCCACAAAGGCACCCTGGTACTTCATGGGCATTCAGGAACTGCTGCTTCATTTTCATCCCCTGTTTCCCCTGTTCGTGATTCCGCTTTGCATGGGGTTCGGCCTTTTGATGCTTCCCTATTTAAGCTATTCGTTTAATCCGGCGGGAATCTGGATGATCTCTTTCAAGGGTCGAAAAATGGCCATGACGGCCGTTGTTGTCGCTGTTTCGGCCACCATTGGGGGTGTTCTGCTCGATGAGTACGTCATCCGTTGCCCTTCCTGGATGTCAAATATCCCGGCGTATCTTACCGACGGCCTTTTCCCCCTCATGGGCATTACAGCGGTTATCCTGGGGTTTTATATGACAATGAAACGGCACTATTCCGCCAACCGCAATGAAGCCGTTCAAACCCTCTTTATTTTTATACTGACTGCATTTGTAACCCTTACGATCATCGGCATATGGTTCAGAGGGTCCGGGATGAAACTGGTATGGCCGTAAAAAGGGAAACAAGCATGCAAAAATCAAATACTCCGTTTCAAGAAGCACCTCAAACAGAGACATCAAGGCGATCTTTTCTTAACAAGCTCTGGATGGGCTTAGGTCTCCTTGCAATGGTCGAGGTCCTTGCTCTTGTGGTGGCGTTCCTGCGGCCCGGAAGCAAACAGGCCAAGGGAGCGGGGGGAGCGCTCATTATCACGGCCGGTCCTGTTGACAAATTCAAAATGGATTCCGTGACCGCGTTTGTAAGAGGGAGATTTTATCTGGTTCGCCTGGCGGACGGCGGTTTTCTGGCCCTGTCGCGCAAATGTACCCATCTGGGGTGTACCGTCCCCTGGCTTCCCAAAGAAGGGATGTTTGAATGCCCCTGTCATGCTTCGGCATTTGACATCAGGGGTGAAGTGATCAGACCGCCGGCGCCCCGCGCCCTTGATATTTATTTTCTGTCCATTCGGAACAACGTGGTCAAGGTGGATACGAGCCGGTTGATCAAGCGGGGATGTTTTGATGTTTCACAGGTGGTGTATCCTTGAAATAAGCCGTTAGCGATTAGCTATTAGCTGTTAAAGGCTTGGAATCTAATGAATAAGAGCATGTTCCATTGGAAACTGACCGGCATTATCGCCACCCTGGTGATCATTCTTTCCATACCCCTGTATCTGGTTAAGGGAAAGAACATTACCAGTACGGAAGAAAATCTGCAGGCTGAACCCCATGGCGGATTTGTGGGCAGTCTGAAGTGTAAGGATTGCCACAAAAATGAATTCGATAAGTGGCAGGGATCCCACCATGATCATGCCATGCACGTGGCGGACGACCTGACCGTTCTGGGAGATTTCAATAATGCGGTGTTTGAAAACAACGGGGTTCAATCCCGATTCTATCGAAAGGGAGAAAAATTCTTTGTTAAGACCCCGGGGCCTGACGGAAAAATAGGGGAATTTGAGATCACCCACACCTTTGGCTGGTACCCGTTGCAGCAGTATCTGGTTCCCTTTCCCGGAGGTCGTCTCCAGTGTCTCCCCATCGCATGGAATAAACGAGATAAAAAATGGTATCACCTCTATCCGGATCTATCGGATCCGAAAGACTGGCTCTATTGGACCCATGCCGGGCAGAACTGGAACGGCATGTGTGCGGAGTGCCACTCGACGAATTTGAAGAAAAACTATGACCCGGCAACGGACACTTATACAACCACATGGTCGGATATTAACGTGGGCTGTGAGGCCTGCCATGGCCCCGGATCAAGCCATGTGGCATGGGCTGAGACACCCGAAATGGGACGTGTTACCGTAGTAAATTATGATCTGGCAGTTAAAACTTCCGGGTTGAATTCGAGGGCGCTGGTGGAACTCTGTGCCCCATGTCATTCCAGGCGTGCGGCCTTGGGAGATTATACCCATTCAGAATCCGATCTGCTGGACAGCCTTTTGCCCAGCCTCCTGAACGAAGGGTTGTATTACCCCGACGGCCAGATTCTGGAAGAGGTGTATGTGTATGGGTCATTTACCCAGAGCAAGATGTACCACCGGGATGTGGACTGCAGTGATTGTCACAATGTCCACAGTCTTAAGCTTCTAAAAGAGGGGAACGATCTCTGTCTGCAATGTCACCGTGCCGCTGAGTACGATACCAAAACGCATCATTTTCACAAGAAAACGGGCGAAAAAGGGGAGCCGATCAGATCTGCCGACGGTAAGGTGGCCTTCAAAGTGGGTACAGGCACCCAGTGCATTCAATGCCACATGCCGGGTCGTAACTATATGGGCATCGACTACCGGCCGGATCACAGCCTTCGGATTCCGCGACCCGACCTCAGCGGCAGCATAGATGCTCCCAATGCCTGCAACCGCTGTCATTTTGATAAGTCGGATGCCTGGTCCGATGAAGCCATCACCAAATGGTACGGCCCGGGGCGCAGGCCCCATTACGGAACCGTCATCGAGGCCGGTCGAAAAGGTTCGATCCAGGCTGAAAAAGCGTTATTGAAGATGGCCGGTGACCCCCTTTATCCGGTCGTCGTGAGGGCCACGGCGCTTTCCCTACTGACCGCCTACCCGGGTGAAAACACCCTCCGTACGTTCGAACTCGCCCTGATGGATGACGAAGCGCTGATCCGTCAGATCGCAGCGAACAGCTTGAGAGTGTATGATGAGAAACAAATGACGCTGCTTCTTTCCCCGCTTCTCTATGATCCGGTCAAAGCGGTCCGCATGGAAGCGGCCCGAAGGCTTGCGGGGAGCCCCGCCAAGCATCTGAGAGAAGAGGACCAAAAGGTTTTCAAGCAGGCACTGAACGAATTTGAAAAATCCATGGAATACGCCGGTGACTTCGCTTATGGCAGGTACAACCTGGGGAATCTTTATGTGGCCCTGGATCGACCTGAGGAGGCGATCCGGAATTACCAGGCAGCCATTGCCATTGATGAAATGTTCTATCAGGCTAAAGTCAACCTGGCCATGCTCTACAACGGGATGGGGGATAAGGAGAAGGCTGAAACCCTGCTCCGTGAGGTCGTCGCAGCATATCCGCAGGAATACCGGGTGGCCTACTCTCTCGGCCTTTTGCTCGCTGAAAAGAAAAAATACAGGGAAGCGGCCCATTACCTGGCATCCGCTGCCGGGGGCATGCCGGACCATGCCCGGGTCCATTACAATCTGGGGATGCTCTTAGACTACCTCGGAAAGGATTCGGAAGCGGAGCGGGCGTTGCTGCGGGCACTTGAAATAGCGCCTGAAAACATCAACTTTCTGACCGCCGCCGCACAATATTATGTGAAGCATGCGCAGTATGAAAAGGCAAAGTTGCTGGCTGAAAGGATTGCCGCGGCGGAAGCCAAAGGCCGTGTAGACGCCCATTAATCGTTCCCACGCTTGATCGATATTTCGGCTTTCTCGGGAAGGGTGTTTCAACCTTTTGTCAAATCTCCTTGATTACGGTTCCTTTCGTGTGTATATTGGGAACAAAACAGGAGGAGGCAAACCATGGCCAAAACACGTATCAATGTAAGCCTCGACCCGGATCTTGCCGAATTTGCGAAAGTCTTTGCCGCTGAAAACAGGATATCCGTGGCGGAAATGTTCACGCAGTATTTGTTGGCTCTGAAGCGGCGCAATGAAGGAGAACAGGTGCGGTACGTCCTCTCTCACCCGGCTTTTGAACAGGCGATGGAGGCGGTTCAGGCCAGATTGCGGAGCGGTACGGCAAAATGGCATTCCTATGATGAGGTCTTTGAAGACTGATGGAAGTCCAATTTGAAGCGGCTTTTCTGAAGGCTGGACGCTCCGCGTCCGCTACCATAAGATCATGGCAAAAGACTGCTACAGGGTAAAACTCGATAACCATCCGCATTTCGTCACCTGCACCGTGGTAAACTGGTTCCCCATTTTTACCCGGCCTCCAGCAAACTCTTTATCTCGGCTGCCGCCGCGGACCGCCCGGCGGAAGAGTACACCCCCGGCCAGCAGGGGGGCTTTCACCTATTTCTTCCTGAAAGCCTTGATGGGGGAAGGGGATCAAAACAAAAACGGCTGGGTGGATACCCTGGAAGCCTACTGGTATGCCTGCGGTAAATTGGAGGCTTTGGGGCTTGAGCAGAACCCCCAGATGAGTGTTCGGAAAGCCATTCCCATCATCCGGGTAAGATGAGGGTGTTCCCACGCTTCAGAGCAGGAACGCACAGGAGGGAAACCCGCTAACGGGTTCTTTTGAAAGCTTTTAGTTCATCTGCGTCAAAGAGAATATTGCGCCCCACCCGTTGAAAAGAGATTTTTTCTGTCTTAACCCACCGTCTCAATGTAATTTCGGATATTTCCAGGTAATTAGCGGTCTCCCTGACCGTGAAAGGTGTACCCCGGATGTCGTCAAAAACTTCTTCCCAGGTGAATTGGTCTTTTTCAAACCCTTGTCGCGCAATAACGGAGAACAGTTTTTCTCTCTCTTTTACAGGCATTTTCAGCAGGTCTTCATAGACTTTTTCCGCAGTGATCATGGCTTTCCCGTTCCTTTTAAATATCGTTTGAGTTCACGATAGAAATTTTCATGGCTTCCCAGGGTATAAAAAGCGATCTCCGGTTCCCATTGACGGTACGAGATCAAAAAAGTCTGTTTTCCATAATAGAACTTGTGAGTCCTGAAATCCGATAAATCCCCTTTTTTTGAAACCCCCAATTCCGGAGTCTCAACAATTTTTTCTACTTCATCCTCAATGACCAGTTGGAAAGGCCTGGGTTGTTTCTTTACGAATTTCCTGAAAGGCGGTTTGAAATATATACGCATGACTATTAGGATGATATCTTATTGTATCAATTTGTCAATCATTTTGCGACTGTTGGTTTCTTTCGGAAAAAGCACATAAAACGTGCTGCCGCCCGTTTTGAGGCACCCTTCCCGGTTCTGAATAAATTCACAGCTTGATATTCGCCCGGGGCACATGTCGGTGTCGGTGGGGATGTAGGGGCATCTGGTGGTTTCGAAACGGACTGAAAAATCCATGCGTTCGGAGAAGACTTTGATTCTCAATAGATCCGCGCCGGCGCCCCCCGCATTGAATTGATAGGGCCTTTTCGAAGAATACATGTCTGTATCCTGGGTGTGAAAGAACCCGCCGAAAATCAATTTCCGGTTGGTTTCCGTAATGCCCACTCCGTAATCCCGTACCGTGATTTGAATGCCCTCTTCAAGGGTTTCCACATGCAGTTCGCTAATGCCCTCGTCCGGGGTATTTTCAATGGCATTTTTCAAAATCCCGGATACGATCTTTTCAAGTACGCCACGGTCCATCATCAGCTGAACCGCATCATCCGTCTGTAAAATGATGTCGAGATCCCTCGCCCCCATGGGGACCCTGGCTTCCTGGAGGATATTGTCTAAAAAGGGCGCTATTTGGATGGGTTCGGGACGGATGTCGGAAATCGCAAAAAGGGCGTCAAGGCGGCGGGCAATATAACCAAGGATTTCCTCCTTTTGAGGTTCACTCTGGTCCCTGAACGTATCCACCAAATCGGCTGCGTTTTCAATAATGTTCAGAATTCGAAGTTGCTCCGCAACAGGACGCTGGTTCAGAATATCGCCGATCTTGATTTCCAGATCCGCTAGTCGCTGGATCTGGCGCTTGCCGCGCAAAAAAGTTTTATGGGCGTTTGGGTTCTTATCCGGGTCCAGCTGTTGGTGCAGTCGGTTAAACGCGGCTGAAAGCACGGCAAGGGGTGTTTTCAGTTCGTGGGACAGATGGTTGATGACCCGTTCCTTGGCCTTGTCCAGAACTTTAAGGTCGTCATAAAGCCTGGCATTTTCAAAGGCGATGGTGATGTAGTGGCTGGCCGAAAGCAGCAATTCCTCATCATTCGATGTAAAATCTCCGGATGTTTTGTTGATGACCTGAAGGGTTCCAATGCACGTCCCCTTTCGATTGATCAAGGGAAGACACAGGATGTTTCGGGTTTTAAAATGGGTTTTTTGATCCACACCGGGATAAAAGCGGGGATCTCCGTAAGCGTCGTTGATGATCAGGGGTTTCTGGTTTTGAAAGACCCAGCCGGCAATTCCGGTATGGGCGGGGAAGCGTATTTCATTGGCTTCCAGATCCGTGGAAACCCTTGACCACAGCTCATCTTTTTCATCGTCAAAGATGAAGACCGAACATTTTTCCGTTCCCATGAAGCGGCGGGTCTGGTTCATGATCACTTTGAAGAGACCATGCATGTCCATCTCGGAAACGATTACCCGGCCCAGCTCCAGCAGCATGCGGTGTTGTTGAAGTTGCTGTTTGAGTATTTTCACCTTTTCCAGAGAGGCGGTATGGTTTTTTTTACCCATGGATAAGTCTTTATGTAATGAAAATTTCCCCGGGGACCCGGCTGATTATCCTGTGCCCTGTTTCGGTGATCGTAAAAACACTTTCAATCCCAACGCCGAACTCGTTCAAAAAATTGATTTTGGGTTCAATGGCAAATGTCATGCCCGGTTGAAGGAGGGTTTCATTTTTGGTACTGATGATGGGCTGCTCAACCAGATCCAAGCCGATGCCATGCCCCACAAATGAGACTTTATAACCGGGAGGTCCCAGATAGGTTTCGGCATACCCCAGGGCTTTTGCTTTGGCAACCGAAGTTTCGAAAAGGGCGTTGATGGGGATTCCGGGCCTGGCTGTTTCGAGGATCTCGTCATGAATTTCCATGGCCGCCATGGATGCGTCCATGGCCTTTTGAGGCATGGATCCGATGGCGAACATCCGGGTTTCATCCATGTGATATCCGTTGTAAACAAAGCCGAGGTCAATCAGTATGGGTTCATTTGACATCATCTTTCGAAAGCCGGCGCCCACGGGAAATGCCGCAGAGGTTCCCTCTCCGCTGAAGGGGGAGTCCAGAAGCCCCATTTTTCCGCTATTGGGGCCGCTCAACACGTGCCAGGGGTAGACCTCGGACTGATAATCCCTGACCCTCAGTTTTCCCGCATGGCCGATTTTTCGGGCAAAGGCCTCAAACATCCCGGCGAATTCCATCTCCGTATACCCGTCCTTGAGATGCGTTTCCATATATTCAAATGTTTTGGCGGAAAGCCTTGCCGTGTTTTCCATTTGCTCGATTTCCCATGGGGATTTTACGCTTCTGGTCTGGTGAATAAGTGAAGACCCATCCACATGGGTTTTTGTGGGAAACAGTTGTTTGTAAAAATCAAAATGGGTGACGGGAAGCACGTCCAGCTCAAAAGCCAATGTGTTGGGCAGAGGGCCGTAAACGTCCATAATCCGCCCAGGCACGTCCTTGGGGGATGTGATTTCGATGATATTGTCAATGGATGATTCTTCTCTGGCTCTGGGGGCGTACCGTTTGATCAGAAGGAGAGGGTTTCCCTGGGCGGGGATGTAGAGGAACCCGTTTTGGGCTGTTCCGGAAAAATAGAGCAGGTCCACCCGCTGAACAATGAGAAAACCGTCTATTTTACTTTGTTGCATATTTTCCTGAAGGCTTTGTATGCGTTTTTCTATCTCAGAAGCTGGAATTTTAAACAATGCCGGCATGGGGGTCTCTGTTCTCGATTGATTTTTCAAGGTTTCGTGGTATGATATCGGCAAATAAGGAGAATAGCCACAAATGATTACCGAACAGGGTATTATTGGTAAAGTTTCGGGCCGAAAGGCCATCGTTAGCATTCAGAAGAGCTCCGCCTGTTCCTCATGTGAATCCCGCGATTCATGCGATGTGCATGGGGGAAAACCCATGGAGGTCGAGGTGGACAACCCTCTGAAAGCGGCCGAAGGGGACCAGGTTGAGATCAGTATTCTGTCCGGGACGTTTTTGGCCCTCTCAATCTATGTGTATTTCATTCCCGTTGCGGCGCTGATCGGCGGTGCTTATGTGGGTGGAACGCTCCTGGCGCCGGTCCTGGGCTTAAGTGCGACAGCCTGTTCCATTGTATTTGGGTTCCTGGCCATGGGTGCCACGTTTATTCTCCTGAGGCGTTTTGATAAATCACCTTTGGCCAACAGGAAATACCGGCCTAAAATGACGCGCATTGTAACACGAGTTCAACCGTAAACCGGCAACTGTAAACCGTCACAAAAAATGGGATTTCCTTAAGCGCAGGGAATCCCATTTTTTTGTCGCGTTATGGTAAAAAGGAGGTTTTATACCATCCCTTTAAATGCAAAGAAGGCAAGGGAGAGCATCCCCGCGGTCACCAGACCGATAGAGGTATCCTGCAGCGGCTTCGGCACCCGTGCCAGGACAATGCGCTCGCGAAGGCCCGCGAAGAGGACCAGGGCCAGGCCGAAACCAATGGCGTAGGCGAAGGAAGCGACCAGGGCCTGCATGAAGCTGTACTCCTCCATGATGTTGATGAGGCATACGCCCATTACGGCACAGTTGGTGGTAATGAGGGGCAGAAAGATGCCGAGTCCGGCATAGAGCGTGGGGATCGATTTTCGGAGGAACATTTCCACGAACTGCACCAGGCATGCGATCACCAGTATAAAGGTGAGGGTTCGCAGGTATTCCAAATCAAACGGCTTTAACAGGAAGTTGTCTACCATCCAGGTGATGGAGCCCGCCATGACCAATACAAAAACCACCGCCATGGCCATGCCCGTGGCTGTTTCCATTCTTTTGGATACGCCTAAGAAAGGGCAGTTCCCCAGATATTGCATCAACAGGATATTGTTGACGAAAATACAACTGACAATCAGTATGAGGTAGTCGGTCATCATCTACTCCTTTTTATTTCTTCCCCATCATATTCATGATGCACAGCATGAGCCCCAGGCATACAAACGCGCCCGGCGCCTGAACCATAAAGCCAAAAGGTTGAAACGACGGTCCAAAGACCGGCATGCCGTAAAACATGCCGGAGCCGAGTATTTCCCGGATGGCGCCCAAAGCGCCCAGGGACAGGGTGAACCCAAGGCCGATGCCGAGTCCGTCGGCAAAGGAGGGAATGACCTTGTTTTTGGCGGCAAAGGCTTCAGCACGCCCCAGGACGATACAGTTCACCACGATCAGGGGAATAAAAATTCCCAGCTTGAGGAAAAGCGGATAAGCAAATGCCTGCATCAACAGCTCCACAACGGTCACAAATGTGGCGATGACCGCGATGAAACAAGCGATTCTCACCTTTTTGGGAATGACGTTCCGAAGCATTGATATAAGGACATTGGAACATACGAGAACAAAGGTGGTGGCAACCCCCATGCCGATGCCGTTTTCCACGCCCTTGGTCACGGCCAGCACGGGGCAGAGACCTAAGACCAGTCGAAAAGGCGGGATTTCAGCCCAGAGTCCTTTTGTGAATTCCTGAACAGCCGTTTTTGCCATAACTGATGTTATCCCCCTTATCCTTGAGACGCTTTCATTTTGTTTTTGAGATCGTTTTTCAAGCGCTTGTAAATTTCTCCTGATTGTGCAACGGCAGCGGCGACGCCGCGGGATGATATGGTGGCGCCGCTGACGGCGTCGACCCGCCCTCCATCAGCCTTGACCTTGAAGACGTCGGTAATGGGCTGCCCCTTAAACTGGGCACCGAATTTGGGGTCGGTTTTCGCTTTTGACCCGACGCCGGGGGTCTCGCTGTGGGTGGTTACCGCGACACCGATGATTTTGTCCGTGTCTACATCCACCGCCGTGATAACACCGATGTCACCCCCGAATCCCTTGCCGTAAGTTTCAAAGGCCACCACATTTTTTTTGCCGTCAAATTCACCCACAAAGAAATCCCTTTCTTTGTCTTGATCCTTGATTTTGAACCGATCCTGCAGCGGGTCGTTGGTGCACCCCTCCATGATGAGATTAATGGCGGGGCCTTTGACAAAGACCAGCTGTTGGTACTCAATGCGGTCCTTGGTAGCGTTTCGAACGGAGGCTAGTACGCCCCCGGAGATGGCGCTGAAAATCACTATCACAATGAAAAGCTTAAACATATCACGCATTTTCCATCTCCTTTCCAATGGCCCTGGGCCTGATTTTGTCCAGTAATGGGTTTGCGAGATTCAACATGAGAATGGCGAACACAACGCCATCCACCATGGCGCCGATATTGCGGATCAGAACCGTGAGAAGCCCGGCCAGTGCACCATAAAGCAGCATGGGAACAAAATTAACCGGTGAAGAAGAATCTTCGGTGGCTAGGAAAAATGCGCCGATCAGCGTGTAACCGGTCAGAAGATGAAAAACCGGCCCCGCATAGGCGTCAGGGTTTGCCATGTTAAACAGAAGGGCGGTGATGAACACGCCTGCCAGAAAGGAGATGGCGATTTCCCAGCGGATGAGTCCCCGCAGGATTAGGTAAACGCCGCCCAGGATCAGACCAAGGCCAAAAGTGGACCCGATGCCTCCGGTATGGCAGCCCATGAGCAGGGCGCCCGCGCCATATTCCGAAACCGCTTCTACGCCAAGGTATTTCAGGGTGGCCAGGGGATAGGTCATGGGAAACCCCAGTTCGTAATTGAGCAGGGCCTCGTTAAAATCCAGGATGCCTTTCCAGGAAAGGAAGATCATGGCAATGGCCACCAGGGCCGGATTCAGTGGGTTGCACCCGATGCCGCCAAAAATCTGCTTTCCCACCACAATGGCCAGGAATGTGCCGATCAATACCACCCACCAGGGGGTGGCGGCGGGCAGGAGCATGGCGAGCATCAGTCCGATGACGGCGGCATTGCCGTCGCCGATGCTGACAGGCCGTCTCATGATAAAGTTCATGATGAGTTCCCAGATCATGGCGCAGGATATGGAAAAAGTGACCACGCCCAGGGCCGGCATCCCGTACTGATAGATGCCCAGAATTACGGCGGGAAGGGCGGCCAGCATGATATTGTAGCTTTTTATGGCAATGCTGCTCCCATTGTGCCAGTAAGGGGCATGTGAGCTGACAAACAGCTTACGATTATCCATTAACGCTTTCCTCCGCTTTTTCCATCAGCGACAGTTCATATTTCCCCAGCATGATATAGTGAAAAACAGGGATTTTCGCTTCGCATACGTAACTGCAGAGCCCGCATTCGATACAGGAAAGGAGGTCGTAGTCTTTGGCAGCCTCCTCATAGTGGCTGTTCTCAAGGAGGCGCACCAGCATATTGACGGGAATGTTGACAGGGCATGCCCTGATGCATTCTCCGCAATTCACGCACGGGTCATCGGCATTGAGGGCGAGCTGGTCTTTGCCCTGTACCATGATGGCATCCGTATCCTGCAAAACGGGCATGTCTTCCGTATAAATGCTTCTTCCTGTCATGGGGCCGCCGACCACAAGCCTGTCGCCCTGCTCCAGGGGAATGTCAAGCGTGCTTAGAACTGCCTTGATGGGGGTTCCCATACAAACCCTGATCATCTGGGCCTTTTCATTTTTCCCGATAACGGTCACCATCTTGGTGACGGGCGGTTTCCTTTCCGTAATGGCGGATTTCAGTGCTGCCACCCCTTCAGCATTAATAAACCCCACACCCAGGGATGAACAGTCCGTGCCGGCGGGAACGATTTGATTCAAAACATTTTTCATGATCATTTCAGGCAGGCTGTTGGGGTAAGCCGGGGTGATGGTTTGGACTTGGGCGCCCGATTTTGCCGCTTCCGTGCTGAGATACGGGGGCACAACAAGGATAACTTTCGGATTCCCGGTTATTTTTTTCAGATAGTCGATGCCTTCTTTGAGATCGTCCGCCTGGGATTTTATGACCATTTGCTGGGTTGTTACCAGAAGGTCTTTGTCCATCCCATTCACCACAATGGTTTTTAACGGCGTTTCGGGATGAATCAACGCGTCCATATCTGAGATTCCCGGCAGCCCGTTGAGGTAAGGACCCGCTTTTTCCGGTTCAGATGTTTGGACCGCTAGAGAAAAGGCATCGTCCCACTGGTCCGTTTCGGAGACGTCGATACTCACCGAAAGAAACGTTTTTCCCAGGTAGCCCGTCTTTTTTGAAATATCTGTAATGGTTCCCGTTACCGTTGAGGTGAATGTCGCCTTCGAAAAAGGTGAAACTTTCAGATTTTGTCCGGTTTTGATTTCGTCGCCCACCTGGAACAAAACGTCACTGACGGTGGGATGAGGCGCTTCAACAAATAAAACGGCCTGCCCCGGAAGGGGGATGTCCTTCACTTCACCCTGCTCAAGCCCTTCAATGCCGGCATAATCCAGTCTGGGTTTTCCAAAACCGAAAAACGGTTTTTTTATCATATTTCCCTCCCGCCCATGAAAAAACATCCGATCTGTCCATGGGTAACAGATACTTTAAAAAAGAAGGCTACATCACATGACACTCGGCACAATTCACCGGTCCGCTGCCACCTTCATCATGGCAGTCTTTGCATTGAGAGTGCAGCACGTCCACCCGTTTCGGTGCATCTTCCCCTTCCGCATCATGACATTCACTGCACGCGGCAGGGGTGTCGCCTTCGTTCTCAAGGTCGTGATGGCAATCAGCACATTCAATGCCATAGCCATCTTCGGAAAGATGTGCCTTATGATCAAAAAGCACGTTGCCGCCCGTATTTTTGAACATAATCCTGATGGGATTTTCCGGGGCTTTTTTTGCGAATGCCGCGTAGCAAACCACGCCGATCAACAGAAAAGCCGCTGCCAGGCAGTAGGCGACGGTTCGAAGAGCCTTGTTATCCATGATGATTTTCCTTAAGTTCCCAACATTGCAGTGTGACTTCTAACGATCATGGGGTGTTTGAAAAACTCCACCCATGAAATTTAGCAATCTTTTACTTAAAAGGGATTCCTTTTGTCAAGGGTGTTTTGCCCTCTTTTCATGGAAAGGCAAAAGGCTATCCGCTTGACAGTAACCATTATGTTTGTTAGAAGAAACCGCAGTGGGTCAAAGTTTGCGACCTTTTCAACCTGATTCTTTCCTGTTATGCTTCAAATAGTTGTTTTCTATGCATTATGAAGGGCCCATTTACCGTCCCCCCAGTGAAGCGGACAGCCTGCTCGTACAGGCCACAGTCGGTTGTCCACACAACAAGTGCACCTTTTGCATGGTTTACAAGAAAGGCCCCCGTTTTCGGGTGCGGTCCGTTGAGGGTATTGATGCGGATCTGCTGGAAGCGCGGGAAACCTATGGCAGCAAGGTTCAAACGCTCTTTTTCCCGGCGGGAAACACCATTGCAATGGCCACGGATGATCTGGTCCATATCTGCTCTCGTGCACGGTCTCTCTTTCCTCTGCTCAAACGGATTACGGTGTACGGTTCTTCCCAATACATTCACGGAAAAGGTTTTAAAAAACTGGCCAGACTCAGAAATGCCGGTTTGTCAAGGATACATGTGGGGCTCGAAAGCGGGGATGACGAGGTCCTGCGAAGGATTAAAAAAGGAACCGATTCAAGACAACAGGTGGAGGCCGGGTTGTGGGCCAGGGAGGCGGGCATAGATTTGAGCGTCTATGTGCTGCTGGGGATCGGTGGTCTGGAAAGGACACTGGCCCATGCGAGGGAAACCGCATCCGTACTCAATGCCGTGAATCCTGACTTTATTCGGGTGCGTACCTTCCTTCCCAAACTGAATACCCTGATGCTGCATCAGATCGGGAAAGGAAGATTCCAGATGCTTTCTCCGCATGAGGTACTGAAGGAACTGGCGAATATCATTGAAAATCTCAATGTGACCTCAAAAATTCGAAGCGATCATTACACCAATTATCTGGATGTTTCGGGGGATATGCCGTCAGATAAGGACCGGATGCTGGGTGTAATTCAAAACGGTCTCAGACAGGATGAGCGGGATTTCAGACCCGTGTATGTGGGAACCCAATAATCCGATTTTGTGGGGTGGTTTCCTTAATGGCAGGCATCTGTTTCGGTGGTGTCCGGCGGCTTGAAAATGCGGTTTTCGTTGTTACAATGCACCGATTATGAGCAATATCGCTTCCATAGACTTGGGTAGCCATACGGCAAGGCTGCTGATCGCAGGCGTGGGAGACAATGGTGAGACGTTTGAGCCGTTAACGCGTAAAAGGTCCTATATTTATTTGGCAGGGGACTTTGATGGATTTTCTTGAAGGAGAACAACATGGATAAAAATAATATTCAATTTGGTTATACATTTGACGATCTCATCCTGATTCCGGATCGATCGGCCGTGTTGCCCACTGAAGTCAATGTGCAGACCCGGTTGTCCCGCAATGTTCGGCTCAATATTCCCGTTGTCTCGGCGGCCATGGACACGGTAACGGAAGCCGAAACCGCCATTACCATGGCCCGGCACGGCGGGATGGGGTTTATCCATAAGAACATGAGCATGGAACGACAGGCACTGGAAGTCAAAAAGGTCAAAAAGTCCGAAAGTGGCATGATCGTTAATCCCATCACCATTGAGCCCGATCGGAAAATCCATGAAGTTCTTGAAATCATGAACCAGTACAAGATTTCCGGTGTGCCGGTGGTTAAGGGGGAAAGCCTTGTGGGCATTATCACCAACAGGGACCTGAGATTTGAAACCAACCTGGACCACACCGTGGGGTCGGTGATGACCCATGAAAATCTTGCCACGGCAAAGACGGGGATTACCCTGGAAGATTCAAAGGCGATTATGCATGAACGGCGCATTGAAAAACTTCTGGTGGTGGATGACAACGGCAAACTGGTGGGTCTCATTACCATCAAGGATATCGAAAAGATCAAGAAGTACCCGAACGCCTGCAAGGACGACTTGGGTCGTTTGCGGGTCGGTGCGGCAGTGGGGGTGGGGGAGGATACCCTTGAGAGAATTGAAAGCCTGATGGAAACCGCCGTGGATGTGGTGGTGGTGGACACGTCCCATGGACATTCCGAGATGGTGATTGAGTCGGTTGCCCTTGCCAGAAAGACCTTTCCGGAACTGGAAATCATCGCCGGCAACGTGGCCACGGCATCAGCGACAAAAGCGCTTATCGACGCTGGTGTGGATGGCGTGAAAGTGGGTGTGGGGCCGGGTTCCATCTGTACCACCCGGGTGGTTGCCGGAATCGGTGTTCCGCAGATGACGGCCATTATGGATTGTTCGGAAGAAGCACGCAAACACGGTATCCCCGTTATTGCGGACGGGGGGGTCAAGTTTTCCGGTGATATCACAAAGGCTTTGGCGGGGGGCGCCGGATCGGTCATGATCGGGAGCCTTTTTGCCGGCACCGAGGAAAGCCCGGGTGAGACCATTCTGTTTCAGGGTCGAACCTACAAGGTCTACAGGGGCATGGGATCTCTGGAGGCCATGCAGGAAGGGAGCCGGGATCGGTATTTTCAGGCAAAGATTGCGCAGGACAAGAAGCTTGTGCCCGAGGGCATTGTAGGCCGTGTGCCCTATCGGGGTACCCTGGCCGATACGGTTTATCAACTGGTGGGTGGGTTGCGGTCTGGGATGGGGTATCTGGGATGCCGCAATATGGCGGATTTGCAGACCAAACCAAAGTTCATACAGATTACCCCCGCCGGTCTTCAGGAAAGCCATGTTCACGACGTGATTATCACGAAAGAGGCGCCCAACTATCGAATAGAATAGATGACATAAATTTCAAATAAGGGTTTATCAAATGGATGTCGATTTTTTTAAAGAGAAAATTCTGATTCTGGACTTTGGTTCGCAATATACGCAGCTCATCGCCAGGAGGGTGCGAGAGGCCAAGGTCTATTGTGAAATTCACCCATTTAACATGGTTCTGGAGGCGATAAAGGCCTTTTCTCCCAAAGGTATTATCCTGTCCGGCGGGCCCGCCAGCATTTACGACACGGATGCGCCCTTTGCGGATGACGGTATTTTTGATCTCGGTATGCCCGTATTGGGCATCTGTTACGGCATGCAGTTTCTGACCCATTTGCGGGGCGGCGTGGTGGCCCAGTCGGGTGATCGTGAATACGGAAATGCCACCATGACCATCCGGGATGACAGGGATCTGTTTTATGGATTTGAGAAGGATGACGAGTGGACCGTTTGGATGAGCCATGGGGATCGTATTGACCAGATGCCGGAAGGATTTGAGGTCCTTGCCAGCAGCAAGAACAGCCCCGTGGCTGCCATGGTTGATACGTCCCGGCGGTTTTTTGGCGTTCAATTCCATCCGGAGGTGGCCCATACGCCCGAGGGCCCCAAAATCCTGGCCAATTTTCTTTTTCACATCTGCGGTTGCGAACCGTCCTGGACCATGGCCTCCTTTGTCCGAAGGACGGTGGAGAGCCTGCGTGAGGAGCTTGGCAATGAACGGGTCATCTGCGGGCTTTCCGGGGGGGTGGATTCCTCGGTAACTGCGGTGCTCCTTCATGAAGCCATTGGGGATAATCTCTCTTGCATCCTGGTGGACAACGGGCTCCTGCGAAAAGGGGAGGCCCGAAAAGTGGTGGAGGTGTTTCAAGAATATTACGGTATTGATCTGCATCTGGTGGATGCTTCGGAACTTTTCCTTGGGTCTTTGGAAGGTGTGACGGACCCCGAAGAAAAGCGAAAGATCATTGGGGGAGAGTTTATTCAAGTTTTTGAAAAAAAGGCGGCTGAATTGGGCTCGGCTGAGTACCTGGCCCAGGGCACCCTGTACCCGGATGTTATTGAAAGTGTGTCATTCAAAGGCCCTTCCGCCACCATCAAGAGCCACCACAATGTGGGAGGGTTGCCCGAAGTGATGAATCTGAAACTGGTGGAACCGCTGCGGGAGCTTTTCAAGGATGAGGTGCGTGAGGTGGGCATTGAACTGGGACTTCCCAGGGAACTGGTTATGCGTCAGCCGTTTCCCGGTCCCGGTCTTGCCATCCGAATTCTGGGGGAAATCACCGTCGAAAGGCTTCGTATCCTGCGGGAGGCTGATGTCATCGTGCTGGATGAAATCAAAATAGCCGGCCTTTACGAAAAGGTGTGGCAGTCTTTTGCGGTGCTTTTGCCGGTTCGCACTGTCGGCGTTATGGGCGATGAACGGACCTATGAACACGTCATAGCCGTACGCGTTGTGGACAGCCTGGATGCCATGACCGCCGACTGGTCGAAAATTCCTTACCAGGTGATGGGCAGAATTTCCAACCGGATCATCAACAGCGTCAAGGGGGTAAACCGGGTGGTTTATGATATCTCCTCCAAACCACCGAGCACCATTGAGTGGGAGTAGGGTCCTTGGCATAATTGCGTCAGGTCTGTTCCCCGAGCTCGTATCTAAATCGTATTACAGGTTCGCGGCAGTTTTGCGATCTGTTTTCCCTCATGATTGTTCGAAAATCTAACATTGTTCGAAAACATGGCAATGCTTGGACTTCTTTCTGAACAGGCCCGTCTAATTGAATTAAAAACAAGATCGTTCGAAATCCGAACACTTGAGGTCTTCTTCTATCGGCGTTCTCTTCCCCTTCTGCGATTCTGACAGCTGATTTTTCTAGGGCTATTACGCCTTAACATATTGAAATTAAATAAATATAGCATCGAATGATGGCTGTTGAAATGACTTCATTGCCCGTGTGGCATACAGTTTGCTTAAAGAGAGCCTATTTGCTGTTTACAATGATTTTTTTTAACGAATAAATTGATCATTTTTTGTTCGATTCAATCGAAAGGAGGGCCGCAGATTGAGTGTAAACGTAACGATGCCGAAACTGGGCATGACGATGAAAGTGGGCAAGGTCGCAAAATGGTGTAAAAATGAGGGTGATTCCGTTGAGAAAGGAGAAGGTTTATTTGAAGTTGAAACGGAAAAAATTACCAACGAGATCGAATCACCGGGAAGTGGAATTTTATTTCAGATTGTGGCGCCCGTCGGTACGACCGTACCGATTGGGACGATCCTGGCGGTTATAGCTGAAGCTGGAGAGCAACTTGAACGTATTGAAGGCATCCAGGCCGGTGAAGTGGTTGAGGCGTCAGCCGATCCTGCAAAGCCCCAATCCGCTGAAGCGGAAACAGAGCCAAAGGAAAAGAAACGCATATTGGCGACCCCATCCGCCCGCCGCGTGGCAAAGGAATTAGGTGTTGATTTGGCCCGGGTACCGGGAACCGGTCAGAATGGAAAAATAAAAGAGGCGGATGTGGAAAAATACCATAGGGATGGACCGGCGGTGCCAAAGATTACACCTCTGGCTGCTGAAATCGCCAGACGGGAAGGCCTGGACATGTCTGAAATTACCGGTACCGGGGAGAATGGCAAAATCACCCGGCAAGATGTTGAGCTTGCCCTTGCCGCGGCAAAGGATGCCCCCCAAGAGGCGCCTTCCCAGGCTAAGGTGATCCCCTTTGAAGGAATACGCAAGGTTATCGCGGACAACATGCACGCCAGTTTGCAGAACGCCGCCCAACTCACCGCTTTCACCGAGGTGGATGTCACCGAAATGGTGCGGTTCAGGGATCTTATGCGAGCGGAATATGAAAAAGATGAATCCGTAAAAATTTCATACAATGACATCATTGTCATGGCAACAGCCCGTGCATTGATGCGCCACCCCATTATGAATTCCACCCTGGTCGGTGAAGAGATCCTGATCCATGACACGGTTCATCTGGGTATTGCTGTTGCACTCTCGGAAGGGCTTATTGTCCCGAAATTACGCAACGCTGAAAAGAAAACACTGCTGCAAATCGCTCAAGAGGTCAGGGAACTGGCGCGAAAGGCGCGCGAGGGGGCCCTGGCCGTAGAAGAGGTCACCGATGGCACCTTTACCATCAGCAACGTCAGCATGCTCGGCATGGATGGATTCACGCCGGTGCTCAATCCGCCGGAGACCGGAATTCTCGGCATTGGCCGCGTGATCGAAAAACCGGCCGTATTTAATGGTGAGATCACCATCCGGCACATGATGACACTCAGTCTTACTTTTGATCACCGAGTTGTGGATGGTGCACCGGCCATGACTTTTTTAAATAACCTGGCCCGTTACCTGGCGCAGCCCATGCTGATCATAGCCTAGCACCCGAGTTTAAACCATCAATTCGTATTTAATGAGGTGAAATAATGCATGATGTGATGATCATCGGCGGTGGATCGGGGGGCTATGCAGCCGCAATCCGCGCTGCCCAGTTGGGGGCGAATGTTGTCCTGGTTGAATGTGCCGAAACAGGCGGCACCTGCGTAAACCGGGGATGCATTCCCAGCAAGGTCTGGCTGAGGGCCGGCGATTTGCTTGACCGGCTTAAGACAGGAAAAGAGTTCGGGATCAATGCCTCCCTTGAAGAGATAGATTTTAAGGCGCTTACGGAGCGAAAAAGTGGTGTATCAGCTGAAATTCGCATGGGTATGGAAGCGCTGTTAAAAAACAATGGTGTTGAGGTGATTAAAGGACGCGCAATTCTAAAAAATCCGCGGGAAGTGGATGTGGAGGGTCGCCTCATTGAAACGAAAAAAATCATTGTCGCCACGGGCAGCTCCCTATGCGCATCGGAGATACCGGAGTTAAAAAAGGTCGCCATGACCACGGACGACGTGTTGGAAATGACGGCGGTGCCCGAATCGATACTGGTCTGTGGATCCGGCTATATCGAAGTTGAAATGGCTTTTTTGCTCAATGCATTCGGCTGTAAAGTCGTCATGGCGGCCGGGTCTGCGAGAATTTTATCCCGAGAAGATTCAGAAACCAGCCAGAGAATTGCTCAGGCGTTAAGGGAAACGGGTGTTGAGATTATTCCCCGCGCATCTCTTGAGTCTGTAAAAACGACCCAAACGGGGGCAACCTGCAAACTTTCGGGCGCCAAGGAGCATAGCGTCAAGGTGGAAAAAGTCCTGGTTTCCAAAAGGGAGCCCAATACCTTTGACCTGGGTTTGGAAAAGCTCGGTGTAACGTTAAACGAAGATAAAGGAATCCGTGTGAACAATCATCTGGAGACTTCGGTTGAAGGGATTTTTGCCATTGGCGATGCAACCGGCGGCTGGATGCTCAGCCACGGGGCTTCGTCCATGGCTGTTTTTGCCGCTGAAAATGCTATGGGAGCGAATAATTGCTATCCATTTAATCTGATTCCCCGGTGCCTGTGGACGCAGCCTGAGATGGGCGCGGTGGGACTTTCGGAAGAAGACGCCGAAAAGCAGGGCCATGATGTGGAAACCGGGGCTTTTCCGTATGCCATCAACGGGTTGGCCATGGTTCGAAACCAGGTCGATGGCGCTGTCAAAATCGTCTCGGATGCCCGTTATGGTGAAATTTTAGGTGTGCATATCATCGGTTCCAACGCCACCGAAATCATCGGTGAGGGGGTTATGGCCATGCAACTGGAAGCCACGGTTCAGGAACTGGCCCGTGGCATCCGGGTCCATCCCACTTTTTCGGAAGCGGTGGTCGACGCGGCCCGGGATGCGGGTAACTGGGCATTATATCTGCCCAGGGGCTGATATTTTAATCGTCATGGCCAATGTGGCGGTGACGGTTTCCATTCGCACCAATATAGAACCGTTTTTTGGAGAAAGGAGGCGGTAGTCTTATACCGGTAAATTGAAGATATCTGGTCAAACCGTTTTATCAACATGAAAAAGAAGGAGGAACGCAATGGACCTGACGAATGAACAATTGATTAAGATGTATACCACCATGGTCAAAATTCGAACCTTTGAAAATCGTGTTGCCGAGCTTTTTGCGGGCGGCAAGATTCCGGGTTTTGTCCACCTGTATGTGGGTGAAGAGGCAGTTGCCACCGGTGTTTGCGCGAACCTGACCGACAAGGATTATATCACCAGCACCCACCGCGGCCACGGGCATCTCATTGCCAAGGGCGGTGACATCAAAAAGATGATGGCCGAGCTGTTCGGCAAAAAAACCGGTTATTGCAAGGGAAAAGGCGGTTCCATGCATATCGCCGATCTTGATCTTGGCATTATGGGCGCCAACGGTATCGTGGGCGGCGGCCCGCCTTTGGCTTCAGGAGCGGCGCTGGCCTGTCAGTATCTGGGCAATGACGGCGTGGCGGTTTGCTTTTTCGGCGATGGCGCTTCCAATCAGGGCACCACCCATGAGGCCATGAACCTAGCCAGCTGCTGGAAGCTGCCGGTGGTGTTTATCAATGAAAACAACATGTACGGTATCTCTTCCTGCACCCTCAACTCCATGTGCGTTCCCAACGTGGCCGACCGCGCGGCGGGATACGATATGCCCGGTGTGGTTGTGGACGGGAATGATGTTGTTGCCGTTTGCGAAGCGGCCGCCGAAGGTATCAACCGTGCACGCCAGGGCAAGGGGCCGTCTTTAATTGAATGCAAAACCTATCGCCACAGGGGGCACTTTGAAGGAGATCCCTGTGCCTATCGCGAAGATGCGGAACTTGAAGAGTGGAAAGAAAAAGACCCGATTCCGCGGTTGGAACAGAAGCTGGTGGAGATGGAACTGCTGACCGGGAATAAAATTGAGGAGATCAAGGGGGCGCTTCAGGACGATCTGGTCGCAGCCGAACAATTTGCCGAAGAAAGCCCGTTCCCCGATGTGTCCGAATTGACAGAGGATGTGTATACCTAAGCGCTTTATTCCTTGAATCCTGTCAAGAATACAAGAAAGTCGCTGGGTAAGGCTTAGCGTTTCAAGCTAAAAATACAAATCCAAAAGGAGGATTAATAATGTCGAATATGACTTTCGCGCAAGCGATAAAAGATGCCCATGTCGTTGAAATGGAGCGTGATCCCAATATTTATGTCGCCGGTGAGGATGTGGGGGTTTTTGGTGGATGTTTCGGTGTAACGGCCGGCCTGCTAGAGCAGTTTGGCGAAAAGCGGGTGAAAGATACCCCCATTACCGAAAGCGCCATCGTTGGGACAGCGGTGGGAGCGGCAAGCGTCGGTCTGCGGCCGGTGATTGAATTGATGTTTGTCGATTTCATCGGTGTGGCCCTGGACCAGCTCTATAACCAGGCAGGAAAGATGAAATATATGTTCGGCGGCAAAGCCAAAATTCCCATGGTCATGCGTACCGCATGCGGCGCCGGGATCGGGGCCGCCGCCCAGCACTCCCAATGCCTGGAAGCTTTGTTCATGCATCTTCCGGGACTGAAGGTGGTCATGCCCAGTACGCCATATGATGCCAAGGGGCTTTTGATCGAAGCGATTCGCGACGACAACCCGGTGGTTTTCCTGGAACATAAAATGCTTTATGCCATGGAAGGGGAGGTCCCTGAAGGGGCTTACACCATTCCCTTCGGCCAGGCTCATATCAAGCGTGAAGGCGAGGACGTCACTGTCGTAGCAACGGCCAACATGGTCCATACTGCTTTGGGTGCGGCTGAAACGCTTGCCGCCGAGGGGATAAGTCTGGAGGTGGTTGACCCGCGTACACTCTATCCGCTGGATGGGGAGACGATTTTCGCATCGGTTAAAAAGACCCATCGGCTGGTGATTTTGCATGAAGAGGTGAAATTCGCCGGATCAGGAGCTGAAATAGCCGCCCAGGTGGCTGAAGAAGCCTTTGACTATCTGGACGCGCCGATCCTGCGGGTGGCCGCACCTTTTTGCCCGGTTCCCTTTTCTCCCCCGTTGGAGAAGGCTTACGTACCGAGCGAGCAGCAGCTCATTGACGCTGTCAGAAAAGTGATGGCGTAGTTTTTCAAAACCAAAAAGGAAGGCTTAAACATGTCATTGATCGGCATCATCGCCAATCCGGCGTCGGGAAAGGATATCCGTCGGCTTGTCGCCTACGGCAGCGTGTTCGACAATCAGGAAAAAATCCGCATTGTGCGCCGCGTCCTTTTGGGCCTTCAAGCCGCCGGCATCCATCGCATCGCTTATATGCCGGATTACCACGGGATTGTGGAGCGGGCTATGGACGGGTTACAAGTCGACCTGTCGGCTGAAAGGCTGCAGTTCGACACCAAGGCGGACCAGCGCGATTCCATCAAGGCGGCGCAGTTGTTGGCCCAGCAAGGGGCCGGCTGTATTGTCACCCTGGGTGGTGATGGCACCAACCGGGTGGTGGCCAAGGGGGCCGGCCAGGTTCCCATTTTGCCCCTGTCCACCGGCACCAACAACGTATTTCCTTACATGATCGAAGGAACGGTGGCAGGGCTTGCGGCCGGTCTGATTGCCAGCGGGAAAGTTTCCCGGAAAGAGGGAACCTTTCAATCCACCCGCCTGGAGGTTGTCCTTGAAGGCAACGTTGTCGATATGGCACTGGTAGATGCCGTGGTCAGTACGGATGTGTTTGTCGGGTCCCGTGCCATATGGAAAATGGATAAAATCAAACAAGTTTTTTTGAATCGCACGAGTCCGGCCACCATCGGCTTTTCCTCCATCGGTGGGATGCTGCGATCCATCGCTGCAGAGGAGCCCGTCAGCATGCATCTGAAATTAGGCAACAATGGGCAGACGGTCACGGCGCCCATCGCTCCCGGTATTATCGAAACCGTGTCGATCAAGGATGTGCAATTGATGGCGGTTGGGGAAAGTGCGGAGATTAATTTTATACCTTCCGTAGTGGCGTTAGATGGGGAACGGGAGGTGGAAATCAAGAAGGGGCAAAAAGTAGCAATACGACTTTCAGTGGATGGTCCCCTGGTCGTTGATGTGGCGCAGACAATGATATCTGCAATGAAAAGGAAAGTTTTTGCATCGGAAATGCCAATTAGCACAAATGAAAACAAATTATAAGAAAGGATACAGAAATGACTTTAAAAGCAGCGTTTATATTTTTAGCACCGGAGGTTGATCCTGATAAAGATCGAAAAATAGTGGTTACGCCGCAAGTCGAATTGACTGTGGTTGCGGCCAATAACTACAAAGAAGCCGAAAGGGTGGCCCTTAAATTGGTTGAAGAAGGGATAGCAGCCATCGAATTATGCGGTGGTTTCGGCAATAGAGGAACAGCGCGCATCGCCGAAGCCGTTGCCGGAAAAGCCGCTGTCGGAGTGGTTCGTTTTGACGGTCATCCCGGCCTGAACGGGAAAAGTGGCGACGAACTGTTTTAATTGTGGTACGATTTGTGTCTACAAATGGGGCAGTCGTTCCAGTCGGATTGCTTGCAATGCCTGCCCCATATCGTTACGTCCCGCCCCCTGAGAACTGTCCCCTGCACCCTGTGAATAGTTGCAAATAAAGATAAACGTAAACTTTACAGTCTAAAAAAGGTTGCGAGATGCTTTAAATGAAGCTAAATTTTACAGGTCGATCACTAACATTGAACATACGCTCGGATACCACGGCCCCGCATTGCGCCATCGGTTACTTTTGACCCGGCTGACAACAAACAGTTCAGCCTGTGGCGAACAGACCAACATTAATGATGGAAATCACAGAGGGACCGGAAAAGCAAAGGAGAAGAGGATGTATAGCCTGGTGCGCAAGAACAATCAATTCTGCTTTGTAAAGAGTGACTTGACAATGGACTCGGGCACTTTGGTCAAGTCCATTCTTAGCCCAAAGTGGTACGGTAGCACCTGGCAACTCCCTTCCAAAACGGAAAAGAAAACATGGATGACCTTCTTAAAAAAGGGCTGGATTGACGATCCTCGTTACAATAATCAAATCGAGCAATCCTGGCGAAGATGTCAACTTGCTGAAGTTGATCCCATAAAGGGTGTATGTGAAAAGTTCATTCCTGAAAAGGAACTGACGCATCGATCTGAAAAACTTACCGCGTTGGCAAAGCCGATTATAGATACGCTCTACCATTGTGTGAAAGGATCGGAATTTGTCGTCGTTTTAATCGACGGGGAAGGCTATATCCTTAACGCCGTTGGCGGACTGAAAGAGCTAAAGCAGGCGGATAGATTAAGATTTGGACCCGGGGCCAATTGGGCGGAAGAATTTGTCGGCACAAATGCCATCGGAACTGCCCTTGCCCTGGGGCATCCCGTCCAGGTTACAGGCACGGAACACTATTGTGAAAGTCACCACTTATGGACCTGTTCGGCAGCTCCCATCAGAAAACAGAATGGAGAGATCATCGGGTTTCTCGACATATCAGGCCCCCGCGAACGGGCGACCGCCCACCAACTGGGATTGATTGTCGCTACGGCCCATGCCATCGAAGAGCGCATAACTTTAGATGAATCATACGGGGAACTATACGATATCAATAAATATTTGGAGGCCGTACTGAATTCTGTTTCCGACGGAATCATTGCGGTGAATGGCCAGGGTCTTATAACGGGTATCAATAAAGTAGCGGCCAAATCCTTCCAGTGCCATCCCAGGGAAGTGGTGGGCAAAACCATAACCGCATCCGTTCATTACCATGGCAGGTTACAGAACTTTTTTAAGACCAGGGCGGCAGGGTTCACCAAGGAGGAGATACGGATCAATATGCCTTGCGGACAGGGATCATGTATTGCAACGGCCAATCCGGTTTTTTCAGAAAAAAATGACAATAGGGGGTTTGTATTAACCCTTTTACCCACAACGAAATCATATTTTTTAAGTAACAAACCGGAGGATGCGATTGTCAAATTCAGGTTTGTGGATATTGTCGGCGAAAGTAAAGCCATTCGCCAGACCATAGAAAAAGCGAAAAGGGTCGCCTCCGGACCCTCCACCGTCCTTATCCTGGGTGAAAGTGGTACCGGTAAAGAGCTTTTTGCCCAGGCGATTCATGGCGCCAGTGATTGCCGCTACGGTCCGTTTGTACCTGTCAATTGCGGGGCCATCCCCAGGGAATTGATTCAGAGCGAACTTTTCGGTTATGCTGACGGCGCTTTTACAGGCGCTAAACGAGGCGGTCGCACAGGGAAGTTCGAAGTGGCTGACTGTGGAACCTTGTTTTTGGACGAGATCGGTGAAATGCCCCTGGAAATGCAGATAAATCTTTTGCGCGTGCTGGAAGAAAAAGCGATTATGCCGGTAGGCGGTAAAACAGCTATACCGATTAATGTTCGCATCATTGCGGCCACCCATAAAAGCCTATTCGAGGAAGTATCCAAAGGAAGTTTTAGAGAAGACCTTTATTATAGACTGAACGTCATCAGTATTACGCTTCCATCCCTGAAAGTCAGGGCAGGAGATATTCGCCTCTTAACGCAATACTGGGTTGATAAAATATCCCGCAAGGTGGGTCGCGAAATCAAACAGATCACACCTGATGCGTTAAGTCGGCTTGAAAATTACCCTTGGCCCGGGAACGTGCGGGAATTGGTCAACGCGGTGGAACATGCCGTGAATTTTACGACGGGTGAAACACTTGCCATAAAACATCTTCCCGCCTATTTAAGAAAAAAGCGGTTCGAAAACCCGCGGCCGGGCGCAGATAGAATCATGACCTTGAGCGCCTTGGAAAAAGATGCCATCGAAAAGACACTCCTGTTTTATAGCGGCAATATCACCAAGACGTCGAAAGCTTTGGGCATAGGGCGTAACACGCTTTATGATAAAATGAAAAAGTATGATATTAAATGATAAACCGAGGGCGTTGGGATCCTTGTCGTCAGCAAGAACAGTCCCGTGGCGACAATGGCCCATGCGGCAAAGAGGTCCGGAAAATGGAAAGACACCTGCTTGTGACCGTCAGCGAAAAGCACGACAATCTTTTCGGGGTGCAGTTTTTGGGGGCGTTTTTCGCACAGAAAGAGACCATTGAAATCACTCTGCTGTATCTGACACCGAAGCCACCGGGCCGATTTGAGGCGGATCGCGAGTCAGAACTTCGAAGCAAGAAATCGGAGGCCACCGGGCGGAAGGCGCTGGATGCGGTAAAGGGAGAACTTTTGAAATTGGGGTTTACGGATGAACAGATTTCGACCAGACTCAGGGCGCGCAGGCTTTCAAAAGTGAGTGAAATCATCCAGGAGGGGGCCGAAGGCAAATATGATGCGGTGGTGCTTGGGCGGCGGGGGCTTTCCTGGTTGGAACAGGCCTTTGATGAAAGCGTTACCCAGACCCTGTTTGAACAACCATGGAACTTTCCCATCTGGCTTTGCCGAAAGCCCGATTCGGGACGAAAAGATGTGCTGGCCTGCGTGGATGGGTCCGATGCTTCCCAGCGTATGCTGGATCACGTGGGGTTTATCCTGGGACAGGCCCCGGAACAGGACGTGACGCTTCTGGCTGTTTCCAGAAAAGGAAAAGTGGGGGATAGGGCGGCAGAAGAGATTCTTGCAGGGGGCAGGGAGAACCTTGCTGCTGACGGGGTTTTATCGGAACGGATCCGTTTTAAAGTGATTCCCGAAGCCAATCCGGGCAAAGCGATCATCAGGGAAGCCGGGTCGGGACGCTTTGCAGCGGTTGCCGTGGGCCGAACCGGAACAGGGATGGGTTTGTTAAAAAAGGTTTTCGTGGGATCTGTCAGCCGTACCCTTTTCTGGGAACTGGAAGGCGCTTCACTCTGGCTGGCCTGAATTCGTGAAGCCCTTGCACCCAGTCATCTTTTATTGGAGACGATCCACAGAACAAATAACTGTATTTTAAAATACCCACATAATGTTGTGACTGAAACCGGTTGTCAATAATTTATTGTGTCCCCCGAATTTTCTATCTTGTGTCATCCAGATTACTCAGAAATAACCGTTGTTCTCATTACAAAATCAATTGATATGGAATATCCCCGACAAAACATCAACCTCTGAGAAAGATTCATTCTCAAATCCAAAGGAGTGAGCCGTCCAAACGTCTATTCCGCAAGGTATTGCAAAAAAGTCTCGACTTTTCTGCAAAATTGTGCATAATGGCCGAATATTTGTATGGAGGGCTGGAATATGCGGCGTCAGCAAGGGCAGACCATTGTCAGTGATCTCAAAAATAAGATGGTTTTTCTCACGGGTCCCCGGCAGGTAGGGAAAACCTGGTTGGCCCAGGAGATCGCCAAATCATTCTCGGAAAGCCTCTATTTGAATTATGACAGTTACGGGGACCGTGAAATCATCAAGAAAGAGGCGTGGCTGAACAAAATAGAGTTATTGATTCTCGATGAGCTCCACAAAATGAAGGGCTGGAAGAACTATCTGAAAGGGGTATATGATACAAAACCAGCGCAAATGATGATCCTGGTGACCGGTAGCGCTCGACCGGAGGCCTTTCGACAAACCGGAGATTCTTTGGCCGGAAGGTTCTTCAGACAAAGATTGCTTCCTTTTTCACCGGCGGAGCTTACGCATACGGGTGACGCTTTCAGCTTTGACAGATTCCTGGAACGTGGCGGGTTTCCCGAGCCTTTTACGGCGGAAAATTATGTGGATGCCGACCGCTGGCGGATGCAGTATGTGGACGGATTGATACGGACCGACATTCTCGATTTTGAAAGAATACATGATTTCAGAGCCATGCAGATGGTTCTGGATGTTTTGCGCAACCGGATCGGTTCTCCCGTTTCCTACACATCCATCGCCGAAGACATACAGGTTGCCCCGAATACCGTCAAAAAATACATTCAGATTCTCGAATCTCTCTATATCATCTTCAGGGTACCGCCGTTTTCGAGAAACATTGCGCGATCCATTCTCAAGGAATCCAAAATCTATTTCTTTGATACCGGTCTGGTACGGGGTGACGAGGGGGTGAGGTTTGAAAATATGGTTGCCCTTTGCCTCTTGAAACACGTTTACGCCCAGGTGGATCTAAAGGGTCAACCATTCGCGTTGCATTATATGCGGACCAAGGATGGCGCCGAAGTTGATTTTTGCCTGGTCAGGGGCAATGAACCCCAACTGATGATTGAAGCGAAGCGATCGGATCCCAGCCCCGGTAGAAGCCTTCTAAATTTTCACAAACGCTATGGAATTCCCGGCATACAGGTTGTGATGCATCTCAAAAGGGAAAATGAAGATCGCGGAATTGAGATTCGAAGAGCTGAGGATTATCTCTGTTCGTTGATGCTTTAGAAAATAGCGGTTCCTTGCAACATTCCTTGATTATTTCGTTATCCCAGGTTTATTTTGCATACGTATTCCATACCATAATTATCCGTATTTGTTCAACTTAGAGGTGATGTGCCGGAAGGTTTTCAAATTATCGGCAAAGGCCAAGGGTTACTTCTTTTTTCTGAACGTCGGCCGTGAAGGTGGTGCGCCCCTTCATAATGCAGCATTCGATTTCAACGAAGAAGCCCTTTCTTCGGGCGTTGAAACCTATTGCCGGATCGCTCTGGAATTGTTGGGGAGGAAGGAGGTCCTCAATTTTTAAACTTTATTGCTTCACATTTCCTGAACCATTAGAGGTAACCGGCAAAAACTTTTCGGAAATGGAAGCCGTAAATGGAGTAGGTAATGGCCATGGGCAACAGTTTTGGACGTCTGAACAGGGACCAGAAAAAGAGCTTCCAGTAATGTGATCTGGCGCTATCCGTTATCCCCAGAGACCATGCGGACTTGAAGAATGCCCCGGCATATCCGAAGTGGTACCGAATGTGGCCGAAATGGAGACGAATGGATCTTTTTTCCTGGGGGTGGTATTCTTTAAGAAAGGCCTTTACCCTTTCATAATATGGTTTTGGGGCGTAGATGCCCTTGATAATTCGTTTGTAGCCACTGGCAAGTTTTTCATAACCCATCTTGGGAATGAAGTTCGTTGAAAGGTCCGTGTTGTCGCCCGACATGCCCTCCAGCAACCGCCCCTCTTTGTTGACGCGCTTGTACAGCCTGCTGCCGCGAGGTGCGTTCAGGATTCCCACCATGGCGGTAATAACCCGGCTTTTCTGGATAAATTCAATCTGTCGATCAAAGATGGAAGGGGTATCATGGTCAAAGCCCACAATAAATCCGCCGCGGATCTGCAAACCGAACTTCTGGATTTTTTTGACGCTTTCCACCAGGTCCCTGTTCCGGTTCTGGAATTTGTTACATTCCGCAAGGCTCGCTTCATCCGGCGTTTCGATGCCCACAAAGACCCCTTCGAATCCTGCCTGAATCATCATTTGCATGAGGGTTTCATCATCGGCCAGATTGATTGAAGCTTCGGTGGAAAGGTTGAAAGGGTATTTTCTTTTCTTCATCCATGCGATAATTCCTGGAAGTACGTCTTCCTTGAGTTTTTTCTTGTTGCCGATGAAATTGTCATCCACCAGGAAGAGGTTCCCCCGCCATCCCGTCTGGTAGAGGCTTTCCAACTCGGCAATGATGCGGTCCCTGCTTTTGGTGCGCGCCTTGCGGCCGAACAAGGTTGTAATATCGCAAAACTCGCAATCAAAGGGGCATCCCCGCGAATATTGGATGGTCATGGATACGTAGTCTCTCATGTTCACCAGATTCCACAGGGGGACTGGGGTCGTTTCAAAATTGGGGAATTCGTCTGATTGGTACATCTTTTTTGGAGCGCCTTTTTGGAGGTCTGCCAGAAAGTGCGGCAGTGTGCATTCCGCTTCATTTAAAACAAAATGATCCACCCCTTGGAAATCCTCGTGCGCGGAAGTGAAAAGAGGCCCCCCTGCAACGACCTCTACGCCAAGTTGGTTGCACCGGTTGATGATGCCTTCGGCGGATTGTGCTTGAACGGTCATTCCGCTGATGAATACAATATCCGCCCATTCGAGCGTTTTATCATCCAGCTTTTTAACGTTCATATCCACAAGCCTTTTTTCCCATGCATGGGGAAGCATTGCTGCTACGGTCAAAAGCCCCAGGGGTGGGTGAAGGGCCTTTTTGGAAATGAATTTCAGGGCGTGTTTGAAGCTCCAGAAAGTGTCGGGGTATTCCGGGTAAACCAGCAGGATTTTCATGATGATCTCCTTAGTTATGGGTGTAAAAGCTTATTAGACTAAAAACGTATTATGGTCGATCGTCGGCCAGAAAAATTATTCTTTGCTGATCCCTTTTAGAAGAATATCCACAAGGGTGTTCACGCTCGTCCGGATTTCATCCCTTGTCAGATTGGTGACCCAGGGGTATTCCAAACCCTTCAGGGCGAAGAAGATGGCCCGGGAGACAGCCACCGCGTCCGTTACCAGGAACAGTCCCTTGTCTCGACCGTATACAACCATTTGTTTTATAGTCGATATTTCCCAGTCGGAATAATCGGATGTGAGATTTCTGATGAATCCGTAATGTTTCAGGTGTTCATCTTTTATGGCGATGTACTGGTCCGCCTTTTCATTCAGATAATCGAGTCTTGCGCCCACAAAAGCCATGAATTTCTGATAAGGATCATCTTCCTGTTCCATGGCATTGATGATGGCGGTTTTTAGCCCTGCGATCTCCGTTCCGATGACCTCCGCAAACACCTCTTCCTTGCTTTTAAAATAATAATATAAAGTGCTTTTTCCCTTACCCGCGGCCTTGGCGATGTCTTCCATGGTGGTTTTTTCCAGGCCGAAACGGGAAAAAAGCGTTGTTGCCTCGGAGATGATGGCCGTTTTTTGTTCTTTGTCGTTTGCCATTGTGGTCCGCACCTGAAAAATAGACCGAAAATGTATTAGAGTCTAGAATTAACAATTGTTCTTCGTCTTGTCAAGTCTAAAAACTTGCAACTGTGTATAAATACAACAGAGACGGCGTTTTGTTCCTTTAAGCGTGCGGCAGGAAAGTGCTCTGTGCACGGTCTATGGCAAAAGCCTCCCCAGAAAGGAAGGTTTTTAGAAAATGGAATATGATGTGCTCTATTTTGTGATGCGGTTATTTCGCTTGGGATCATTCATCGTGGGTTCCGCCTTCTACTTCATCCAGAACCTTTCGGACTGTTTTTGACAGTTGGGCGCGCGCCAGGGGTTTATGCAATAACGCCTTTATCCCCAATTCAGAGGCCCTTTCAAGCGAAATTTTTTTGCTGTAACCGGTACAGAGAATAATGGGCACATCGCTCCTGATGGCCATCATTTGGGTGGCCAGTTTGTCTCCGGTGATATACGGCATGGTCATGTCCGTAATTACCAGATCGCATTTTATTCAGGCGCTGCGATGCCCATTCAATATTGTTTTAACAGCCTGTATCAGCTGCACCGGTAACCATGGGAGCGTCCCCCTACTCAACGGGATGTGTCTGGGCAGGTCCAATGGAGACGAGGGAGTCGGGTTCAAGGTTGACTTTTCTGGCTGTGGGGTCCGGTTCTGCGAAATCACTTTCGGATTGGAAAACGCGCAATCCGAAGACAGGAAGCAGTGACAACAGGTGGCCAAAGATCCCTGCCTGTATGCCTTCATAAAACGCCCACCGCGTATCGGTGGCAAAACAATACAACTCGATGGGAAGGCCATTTTCGGTCGGCTGCAACTGCCGCACCAGGAGGGTCATGGCATCGTGGTGGATCTTCGGATGCTGCAGGATGTAGGTCAGGCAGTACTGGCGGAAGAGGCCGCTGTTGGTGATCAGCAGACCTCCGGCACACTCGGGATTATCGGTGACGGCCTGTTTTTCCAGTGCCATGGCCTTGTCCATAAGGGGAATTTTTCCGAGTTGGGCCAGCTCTTCCTCGGACAATGTCCTGATGGATCGCATATCAAGCATGATGGATCGCTTGATGCGTCTGCCCCCGGAGTCGAACATTCCCCCGCCAATTGGTGAAGGAGTTCTGGAGCAGACTGTAGGTCGGCAGGCTCGTGATGGTGTGGTTCCAGTTTTGTACTTTCACCATGTTCAATGAGACGTCGATCACGTACCCGTTCGCGTCCGTGTTGTTTACCGTGATCCAGTCTCCCTCGCGTACCAGGTCGCCGGTAGTGACGACCACGTTGGCGAACATCGACAGGAGCGTATCTCGAAAGACGATGAGGAGAACCGCCGACATGGCTCCCAGACCGGTGAGGAAGTAGGTCGGGGATTTCCCCATCAGCGTGGCAAGGATCAGGATAACGGCCACACCATGGATGAGGAAAGAGCCGACCATGACATATCCCTCAAATGCTTTATCTCGATTGACAGAGGGCAAGCTCGAATAATAATCGTCTGCAAACCGAAAAATCCGTACAATCATCCGGGCTATGACCAAAATCAGCAAAGCGTCGATTACTCGATGGGTGAGATCGTGGAAGTGTTTGCTGAGTTTCGGCAGCGTCTCAAGAATGGAGCTGGTCAGAACGATCGCGAGGATGCTCGCGATGCTCCCCAGCACTTTGCTCTTCAGGAGCAGATTCAACCTCACTTTCTTGGAAGTGAACTTACTTTTGGCCATCGGCCTTAAGATCAGGAACCGGCACAACAGGTAAATCAGGCAAAGAATGATAATCAGGCTGATGACAACGATGATGGGGTACGCGATTGTGTGGGAGGTGATGCCGCTTATGGTCTGATCTATCCAATCCATGATGCAAATTTCTCCTTCGGGATGTTGGGGTCTACAATTGACCTTTGAGAATTGCTGAGTTCTCAGTGGACAGTATTATCCGTTCAGGTCCTCTTTTTCACAATCGCTTCCAGTGTTTGGTACACCTCTTTCATGGTAAAAGGTTTGGTCATGGCTCCCACAAAACCGTATGCTTCATAGCTGCTTAGAACCGGATCATTGGAATAGCCGCTGGAAATGACCGCCTTGACGCCGGGATCGATCTTCAAGAGCGCTTTTATGGTCTCCAAGCCGCCCATGCCCCCCTTGATGGTCAAATCCAGGATCATCGCATCAAAGGGATTTCCCGATGCCATGGCCGCCTCGTAGGCATCAATGGCCTCAGCGCCATCCGCGGCAACGACTGATTCATATCCTGCTTTGGCTAGAATCTGCTCCATGAGGTGTCTGATCATGTCTTCATCATCCATCACCAGAACCCTTTTGATTGCGGATTGCGGATTTCGGATTTTGGATTGATCCGCCGGCAGTTTGGCGGGTTCACGTTCTCGATCTTCTTCCCTATTCAGTATCTCCGAGTCAGAAGCGGGCAGATAAAAAAAGATGTCCGTTTCCTCACCCTCACGGGATTCCATGGCCATGTACCCGCCATGTTTGTTGATGATGGAGTGGCATACGGAAAGGCCCATGCCCATCCCTTTGTTGGTACCCATCTCCTTGGTTGAAAAATAGGGATCAAAAACCCTGTCCAGGAGTTCATGAGGTATGCCTGCGCCCTTATCTTTAACGGATACCCTGATATATTTCCCCTCTGGGAGTTCGGCGATTTCTCCCGCATGGAGCTTCACGTTTTCGGCGCTTACCGTAACGATACCGCCTTCGGGCATGGCTTCCCGGGCATTCAGGACCAGATTGCCCATGACCTGTTTTATCTGCTCCTCATCAAATTCAACGGGCCAGAGATTATCGGACAAAGATAGTGCGGGTTTTACATTGGACCCGGAAAGGGAGAGATCTATGGAATCCCGGAGGGTTTTCATGATGGCGCCGGTCTTCTTACGGGGATCGCCCCCGCTTGAAAAGGTCAGGAATCGCTGAGCCAGTTCCTTGGCCTGGATGGAGGCCTCTTTGGCTTCGGAAAGGCTTTCATGCAGCTGGTTTCCGGGTTCCGTGTTCATCATGGAAAGCTCAATGTTACCCAGGATGACCGCCAGAGAATTATTGAGATCATGGGCGATACCCCCGGCAAGGGTCCCTAATGCCTCGATCTTCTGGATCTGCCGGCGTTGGTTCTCGAGTTTGATTCGCTGTGCTTCGGCTTCCTTACGCTCTCCGATGTTGCGGACGGTGGCCAGTAAACGGTCATCATCGCCGATGGTGATCCGTTTCAGGTTGACCTCCACCCAGAAAACCTCTCCTGTCTTGCGCTTGGCCCGCCATTCGAAGATCTGCGGGATACCCTCTACCGCCTTTTGTATCCACGCTAAAGCCTCATTTTGGGAATAGGGGGGAACCCCTTCACTGACGGTCCCCAAATCAATGTGGCGTGTTTCCTCGGAAGTGTATCCATACATCTCACACATCTTTCGGTTGACATCGAGGATCCGCCCGGTATCCATATGGTGGATAAAGATGGCATCGTTGGCGGAGTCAAAAATCGTGCGGTAATTGGCTTCCGATGCCTTGAGCGCCGCCTGCGCCCTTTGTTTTTCAATGGCGTTTTTCCGGAACACTTCAACGGCGCGGGTCATGGACCCGATCTCGTCCCGGCGGTTGAGATCCCCCACCGCCACGGAAAGCCGGCCTTCCGCAAGACCGGCCATGATGGTTGTGATGAGGCGTATGGGACGCGATATGAATACGGTTCCGATCAAGATTGTGGCCAGCATGGCGATAATTGCGGTCAAAATAGCCACTGAGATAATGGTTCCCCGGATCATATCCGCCTTCTGGTTGGACAATGCCTCTGTTCGGCGGATTTTTGCCTTTTGAAAATCCACGAATTCCCCGAGCCTGTCTCGAAAATCGGCAAAGGGTATGGAGGCGGAACGAACCAGGAGAATACCGAATGATGGATTGTCAAAAACAACGGCTACCGCATCCCGGGTCTGCTGCCGGAAGGCGTTCATGTGAATTTTCATCTGTTCAAGGATGGATGATCAGGTCCTATGGGTCCGGTGGTAATCTGTGATTTTCCCCCATGCAGGTATGATGAGATGAATTCACGGTCAACCGCATAGGCAATGGCCTGTCGGACCCTTTTATCATTCAGCGGTTTTCGCAAGAGATTGAAGGCAATCCAGTTAATGGGTCCTGTCCCCCGGTAGCCCTTCTCGGAAATGCGAAGATGCCCGCTTTCAGCCAGCCGCGACAGGCTGCCGAGGTTGATATAATAAGGCATCAAATGGGCGTCCTGTCTTTCCATTTCAACCATCTGCTCATTGGGATCCCCCGTTATATTGAAAACGATCTTATCAAGGTACGGTCGGCCGGGAATAAAGAAGTGCTCGTTTCGTTCAAGCACCAGGCGTTTTCCCGGGTCGTGTTTCACGAACTTGAAGGGCCCTGATCCCACCGGTCGTTTGAGGGCGGGATGGGTATTCAGGTCCTGACCATCTCCATAGATATGCTTTGGGAGGATCGGCATAAAGTAAGGCGACAGGGCCAGAAGGATGACCGGATATGGGGTCTTGAGACGAATAATTGCGGTGTGAGTATCCGGGGTATCCACCTTTAGAATGGGAGCGAACGTGGTTTTAAACGGACCGTATTTTTTGACCGCCATGACCGAGAAGGCAACATCTTCCGACGTGATGGGGCGGCCATCATGAAAAGTGGCCCCCTCCACCAAATGAAGTGTGACGGCCTGACCGTCTTTTGAAACCTCCCAACTTTTTGCCAGATAGGGCTGCGGGTTCCAGTTTTCATCATAACGCAATGGGCTCGCGAAGAGCTGGCTGCTGACCATGCCGGTGGTGTAGCCGCCGGCAATGGTTGAGGTCAGGGCTCTTGGCGGGCCGTTGCCCACTGAAACCACCACTTCACCCCCGGGGCGGGGCTCTGCAACGGCAATGAGATCGGTCCCTGCGAAAATCGCCATTATCGCTATGAGGAAAAGATATCGGGCCATTTCGTTCTCCTTCAATTTTTGTGGTTTTAAGAAGTTTCTGTACGCTTTGTTGTTTTAAAACCCTAAAAAAATGACGGTTTCAATATACGCTACACCTGAAAAAAAAGTAAAGTTTTATGGGGGGCGATAGTAACCCCTAAATATTTCCGATTGCTTTAATCAAACAATCTTAAAAAGGCCTTGGTGGCGGGATTCAGATCCACATCTTTTGCGAAAATCACATCGGTCTGAACCATAATGGACCCTTCCGTCAGGGTTAATGGTTTGAGTAGACCCAATTGCGCCTCCAGGCGGATCTCGGGTTTGTAGAGAAAGCTGATGCCCCGCCCCTGAATGACATACTCCTTGATAAACTCAACACTTTCCGCTTCCAGGAGGACAGACGGCTTAATGCCGTGGGAACTCAACATGGAAAGGATGGCATATCTCGAACCGGACCCGTCTTCGCGGATGATAATGGGTTCATGGGCCAGGTCGCTGAAGCCAACCCTCTTTTGGGTGGCGAATCGATGGCTGGTGGGTACCACCAGGCAGAACTCCTCTTTGGAATAGGGGACCATGCTCAGTTTGCTGCGAAAGGGGATTCGACCAATCACGCCCAGATGGTACTCATAGGCCAGAACGCCCTCGGCGATTTTGGTGGAACTTCCTACTTTCAGATACACTTTGACGCCGGGGTACTGTTCCTGAAATTTAGACAAAAGCCTCGGCATCAGGTGCCGGGCAAAACTTCGGGTGGTGCCGATCACAAGGGAGCCATGGGAAAGATCTCCGTGGCCTTTCAATACATATTCCATTTCTTCAACAATTTCGAATATACGCTCAGCATACCCAAACAGAACCCGGCCTGCGTCAGTAAGATCAAACCCTTTTCCATGCCGCGTGAACAGCTTCAGGTCCAGATCCGATTCCAGCGATTTGATCTGCATGGTCACCGCCGGCTGGGTGACATAAAGGGCCTGGGCCGCTTTGGTGATGCTTTTATTGCGTGCCGCCAGAAAGAAAGATCTCAGTTGGTTCAGGTTCATCCGCATATCCACACTCCATAAGTATATCTTTTACATTATAAGAAAATCTTATGACAAGATAAAAACAATTGTTTTGACAAGTCAATGAAAAAACGAACTAATGCTGAAACATTTTCTTTGAACGGATTTTCGAAAAAGGGGAGGCTTTCATGACACCCAGTCGCGTCATGTTCTGGCAGATCGATCACATCTGGATCTTTTATGTGCTGGCGGCGCTTTCCACAGTCCTTTTCCTGGGGGGTGTAGCGGTTTATATCCTGGTGTGGAAAAAAAGCGCCGGCTCCCGGAGCGTATCCTTTTCAGCCGATGCACTGAAGAAAATGCTGCTGGATGTTTTCCTGGGACGTCGCCTGATAGAAGGGGATGTGGCGGCGGGTTTGATGCACCTGCTTATTTTCTGGGGGTTTCTGGTCCTTTTCATCGGCACCAGCGTTCTGGCAATCCACCATTATGTGACGTCCTTTCTGGAGGGCACTTCCCACCTGGTTTTTTCCTTTGCTATGGAACTGGCAGGCCTCATGCTCCTAATAGGAATCATCTGGGCGCTCATTCGGCGTTATCTCCAGCGTGTTCCCCGCCTGGAAAGACGGCTGGAGGATGCCCTGGTGCCTTTGTGGCTCCTGCTGATTGTGCTCTCGGGCTTCATCCTGGAAGGCCTGAGGTTGTCTGCCCAGCAACCGGCATGGGCAGCCTGGTCATTTGTGGGCTGGTGGGTGGGGAGCCTTTTCTCACCGGCATCGGCTGAAACTTTCTACCCTGCCTTCTGGTGGATACACACCCTTCTTTGTTTGAGCTTTATTGCATTGATCCCCTACACCAAACTGTTTCATATCCTGGGAGCCCCTGCCAGCATCTATTTTCAGAGTGCTGCCGAGCCCACCCTGTTGGATATGGAAGAAGGTGCAGCAGATTTTGACCTGGGCGATGCCATCTTTTTTGACGGCTGCATGCGGTGTGGCCGGTGTGTGGCAGCATGCCCTTCCGCTGGGGCCGGCGAACCCTTTGCCCCCAGGGATTTTGTTCAGGCCATGCGCCGTTCCTTATGGCAGGAACATTCGCCCGTGGGAGATATCCGGTTCATGAGCCGAAATGAAGATAAAAAGGTGGACGAACACTTCTGGTACTGCACCACCTGCAGGGCCTGTCTGGAAGTGTGCCCGGTTTACGGTGCCGCATTTGAGGTGGTGGCCAAGAAAAGAGTGCTGGCTGTGGAAGAGGGAACCCAGGTGCCCAAGCTCCTGAACCAGACCCTTGAGAAACTTTTCAAATACAATAACCCTTGGGAATCTTCCAAAAAAAAGCGGGGTGCCTGGGCCGATGATCTGGAAATCCCCAATCTCACGAAACGGGGTGTGGAAGCTGATCTCTGTTACTTTGTGGGATGTACCACCTCTTTTGACGATACGGCACAGCGAATTGCACGGTCCTTTTCGGCGGTACTCAAAGCCGGCGGTGTTGATTTTGGAATCTTGGGGAAGAAAGAGCCCTGTTGTGGGGATATTGGCCGCCGGGTGGGGGAATTGGGGTTATTTGAGGAGCAGAAAGAAGGTTGTGAGAAACTTTTTGAAAAATACGACATCACCGATCTGGTGACCTCATCGCCCCATTGTTTCCATACGTTCAAGAACGAATATCCGGAAGCCCAATTCCGGGCAAGACATTATACCCTGATGCTTCACGAGTTGATTGCCGAGGGAAGACTTAAATTCAAAAAGGGTATTGAGGCCAAAGTAACCTACCATGATCCCTGTTACCTGGGTCGGCACAATCGGATTTTTGATGAACCCAGGGACGTTATTCAATCCATCCCCGGGATCAGCCTGGTTGAGATGCCCAATCATCGGGAAAACAGCCTTTGTTGCGGCGGTGGCGGTGGGCGGATGTGGCAGGACCTGCAGGGTGATGTGAAGATGAGTGAAGTGCGAATTCGGGAAGCGGAAGCCACAGGGGCGGAAATCGTTATTACCGCATGCCCCTTATGTCTCATCATGCTGGAGGATGCGCGCAAAGCCGCCGGATTTGAAGAACCCTTCAGGGTTATGGACTTAAATGAACTGGTGTTACAGGCATTGGAAGAGAAGGAGGCTAACAATGAGTGAAGTATTGATATTGGGGGAAGTGAAAGAGGGTTCCTTGGATCTGAAATCCCTTGAGCTCCTGGGCGCGGGAAAGAAACTGGCGGGCGAACTGGGCGGTGAAGTTTCCCTCCTGCTGATGGGAGCATCGGTTACAAAGGCTGCTGATGAGGCCATTTCCCATGGTCCGGCCAAGGTCTATAAAATGGAACATCCGCTGCTTGAGGGTTTCAAACCTGATCTGTGGGTGGCCGCCCTGGAGCAGGCTTGCCGGAAGATTGGACCGAAAGTTTTCCTTATGGGCCACTCCTTTGTGGGTATGGAAGTGGCGCCAAGGCTTTCCGCCAGATTGAACAGCCGACTGACCACCGATTGCATTGACCTTGCCATTGATCCGGAAGATAGCCTGTTGCTGCGTACCAAGCCGGTTTCCGGCGGCAATGCTATTTCCGTTTTCAAATTTCAGGGGGAACCGCAACTGGCGACGGTGCGCGCAAAGGTTTTTGCGGCTGCCGAACCGGATGATGCCGTAGGCGGAATGGAAGAAATCACACCGGAAATTGATGAATCCATGATCAAGGTGGAATCCCTTGAAATCGTTGAAGAAGAGTCCGTCGCGCTGGATAAAGCCAGTGTGGTGGTGGCCGGTGGCGCGGGCCTGGGAGAAGAGGACGGATTTGAACTTCTTGAAGAGTTGGCGGAGACCTTAGGTGAATCTTTTGACAATGTCATGATCGGGTGCAGCCGTGTGGCCGTTGACAAGGGGTGGATCTCTTCGGACCACCAGGTGGGCTTGACCGGTACCATGATATCGCCTGATATTTATGTGGCAGTCGGCATATCGGGCGCCATACAGCATTTGGTGGGCATGGTTCATGCCAAGAAGATCATTGCCGTCAATACGGACAAGAGCTGCAACATGTTCAAGGTGGCGGATTACGGTATTGTTGAAGATTATGAAGATGTGATTCCTGCGCTCATCGAAAAACTGGAGGAGTTGTCATGACCGATATCAAAATCATCGTTTGCGCCAAACAGATTCCGGATCCGGAAGCGCCCCTTTCCGATGTGAGCGTGGATGCGGAAAATATGGAAGTGATCGTGGATGCACCCCTGGTCATCAGTCCTTTCGACGAAAATGCGCTGGAGGTGGCGGTTCAGCTGAAGGAAGCGGCGGGCGGTAAAATAACGGTCCTGAGTTTGGGGAAAAAAGTGTCGGATACGGTCCTCAGAAAAACCATTGCAGCGGGTGCCGATGAATTAATTCTTTTGCAGGACGATCAGTTTGAAAAATTGGACAGCTATTCCACGGCAACAGCTCTGGCGGATGCCGCCCGGAAGATCGGCGATTACGATCTGGTGCTGACAGGCCGTCAGGCCGGGGACTGGGATTCCGGTCAGGTGGGTCTCATTCTGGGAGAAATGCTGGCACTTCCCTGTATTAGCATGGCCCGGGCCATTAGTGTGGAGGACGGAAGCGTTGTGGTGGAGAAGAACATTCCCGAAGGATACGAACGGGTGAAAGCCCAAATGCCGGCATTGATCACGGTGAGCAATGAGGTGGGTGAGTTGAGATATATTTCCCGCACCAAAATGCTCAAGATGATGCGGGGCGCACGAAAAATACCCACATGGAACGCCGAGGACATCGGCGTCAGTTCCGATGCGCTTCGGAAAATGGGGATCGCGGCGCTTTCTTCTCCGCCTGACATGGGAAGGGATTGTCAATTTTTCGAAGGTTCGGTTGATGATCAGGCTGAAAAGTTGGCAGAGGTTTTTATGGGCCTCAAGTAAATTGCGGAATACGGATTGCGGATTGCGGAGTTGGAAGGAAAGCGCCGTGAAACGCTACGAACGTTATTTTAGGTGTTTTTAAAATTATTTTTCAACAAAAAGGAGGTACAAACAAAATGGCAGACAAATCTTACGATGCGATCGTAATCGGCGGCGGACATCATGGGACAACCATCGCCCCTTACCTGGCCAAAGCCGGGTTGTCGGTAGGGGTTTTTGAACGACTGGATCATCTGGGCGGTGGCGCCGTATCCTATGACGATTCACCGGCGCCGGGGTTTCGGGGCAATTTTTGTGCTCACTTTACACGCTATTACGGACACCCGGCCTACAAGGAGTTCAACCTTCGCGACGAAGGCCTGGAATACGCGTTTCCGGATACCAATGAAGCGGCCGTCTTTGATGACGGCACCTCTTATGTGGCCTATGCCGGTTATCCGGTGGTGGATCCCGTGACCGGAAAGACGGAGTATAGCGAGACAAATGTCAAAAAGACCTATGATCAGATCTCCCGGTTCTCAAAGGCCGATGCGGATGCCTACATCTACTGGACGGAAAAATACAATGATTTTATCAGGCCGGCATTCCATGAATATCGATTCTCCGTGCCCACGCCCTACGGCGTGCCCGATGCCCTGGAAAAACTGGCGACCGATCCCAGAACCGGTTTTGATCCGTCGATGCACTTTATGACCGCCAAGGAATGGGCCCACTTTGTCTTTGAGAGTCCTGAACTCAGAATTCTGACCATGAGGGGCTTCCTGACCTCCTGCGGTATCTACCCCGACGATGTGCCGGGCATCATGTTTGCCTTTGCGACGCTGCATCTGGTGCTGGGTTGGGAGACGGCGGCCATCGCCAAAGGGGGCACCCAGTCCATTACGGACTCCCTTGTTTCTGCGGGCAAAAAAATGGGGGTCGAATATCACATCAACTCGGAAGTGGATAAACTCATCATTGATAACAACAAGGCCAAGGGCATCAAGCTGCTGGACGGCACCGAAATTGAGGCCAAGCAGATGGTGGTTTCCGACAATGCCACGCCTCAACTGTTCCTCCGTATGATCGGCGAAGATAAGCTGTCCACCCAGATGAAGCGGAAAGTGGATACCTATTTCTTCGATCGCGCGCAGCTTTTCTGGGGACCCATCGGCGTGCATGAACTGCCGGATTATACGGCTGCCAAGGACAACCCCGATATCAATAGGACTCCGCGGACCTACTATCTGCCCAAGGATTTGGGGTACACCGAAGACAAGTACATGCATGAAATCTTCCTGCTGGGGATGCCTTCCAAGTTTCACCTCCTGACGGCGCCTGACAGCATCTGGGATCCCACCAGGGCACCTGAAGGAAAACACAGCATCCATGTGGAAGAATTCACCGCTCCCGCGCGCCTCTTCTCCAGGAAGGAATGGCGGCAATTGCATGATGAGTTCGTGGACGACATGATGGAACAGTGGCAGCAATACGCGCCCAACATGACAAAAGACAATCTCATCGCAGAGCGTGTGGCGACCCCCATCGATATCCAGGACACCCATCTGGACATGCGGGAAGGCGGCTGGTCCGAAGGGAACTGCGGTGGTAGCCAGAGCGGTCGTTTCAGAGGATTGCCCGGTGGCCTCAAAACCCACGTGGACGGTCTGTACATGTGTTCCTCGGGTGTGGCCGGTGGTCCCGCCATTGGACGGGGATCCAGCTATAACTGCTACCAGATTATTGCGGATGATTACGGGCTTCGGAAGCCGGAGTATTGATTTTAACAATTAGCTGTTAGCAGTTAGCCGTTAGCGAAAAGCCAATGGCTGAAAGCTAACAGCTTAAAGGAGAACGGAAATGCGTTTGAAGGATAGGGTTGCCATTATAACCGGCGGTGCCAGGGGGTTGGGCCGGGCCTTTGCGCTTCGAATGGCCGGTGAGGGTGCGCGTATCATGGTCATGAACATCGTGCTTTCGGACAAGGACCTGGAAGACATGAAAGAGACCGTTTCGCGGATCGAAGAAGCGGGTGGCGAGGCGCAATTCTTTGAAGGGGATGTCACAAGCGAAGATGATTGCAGGGCCATGGCCGAAAAAACCGCCGATGCCTTCGGTAAAATTGATATCCTTATCAACAATGCCGCCATCTATGATGGCCTTGTCAGAAAGCCCTTTGATGAAATTTCCCTGGATGAATGGGATCGGGTCATGGGGGTGAATGTTAAAGGATCCTTCATTGCCACACGCGCGGTTTATCCTTTTATGAAACAGGCGGCATACGGCAAAATCATAAATCTTTGCTCTGAAACCGCCTTTACCGGATCACACGGTTTTGTTCATTATGTTTCCTCCAAAGGGGGAATTCTGGCACTGACCCGTGCCCTGGCCGTTGAACTGGGTCCAAGTAATATCTGCATCAACGCCATTGCGCCGGGATTCACGGACACGGAAGCCAGCCGTTCCCTGGCGGATGTAACCAAATACGATACATCCAAAACCCCGCTCAAACGTATGGGAACCCCGGAAGACGTGACAGGCGCTGCAATTTACCTGGCATCGGAGGAAAGTGATTTTATTACCGGACAGACGCTGGTGGTGGATGGTGGGCGGTATATGCATTAGAAGTTGTCAGTTGTCAGTTTTCAGTTGTCAGGCTGGGAGAATTAGAAAAGCGTTTTTGAATTAACGGAGAGGCTTTTGGAAACCGTAGAACCTTTTGAAGAAGCCATTGACCTGATCAAGGATGCAGGGGGTGATGCCTTCAAGCTCTGTTTTCAGTGCGGGCTGTGTACCGCCAGTTGCCCCTGGAATACGGTCCGGACCTTCATGCCCCACCGGATGATATGTGAATCCCGCTATGGGTTGGTGGATTTGGAGGATGAATCCTGGTGGCAATGTACCACCTGCAACCAGTGCGTCGACCGTTGCCCCAGAGGCGTGGCCATTACCGATGTCCTGGGAGCGGTACGCAACATTCTGCTCAATTTCGAATACCGAATGGCACCGGTAAGTCTGCGAAGCGCCATGGGCAGTTTGAGTGGTGAAGGGAATCCGTGGGGCGGGGAACGGAAGGACCGTTCTGCCTGGACAAAGGACACGGGTATTACACCCTTCGAGTCGAGCCATGAGGCCCTATATTTCTCCTGCTGCGTTCCGGCCTATGATACACGCCTCGGGAATGTGGCCCGTGCTACGGGTCGTATTCTACAGAAAGCAGGCGTTAGTTTCGGCACCCTCGGGAATCTTGAAAGCTGCTGCGGGGAAAGTGTTCGAAAAGCGGGCAACCGGGAAGTGTTTGAATCACTTGCAAAAAAAAATATCGAAGCCTTCAAGAAGGCTGAAGTCAAAGAGATTATTACCACCTCACCGCACTGCTATACCACCTTCAAGAATGATTACCCGGAACTGGGGGGCATCTTTGAGGTTCGCCATGTGACCCAGGTACTCGACCGTCTCATTGGGCAGGGGGAAATTGCGTTTACCAAAGAAGTGAAAAAGAAAGTGGTTTACCATGATCCCTGTTATCTGGGGCGGCACAACGGCATTTATGATGCGCCGCGAAGGGTACTCGAAAGCATTCCCGGGCTTCAATTGATGGATGAACTGAACGCAAGGGAAAACACCCTTTGCTGCGGTGGGGGCGGTGGACGTATCTGGATGGAAACCCTTAAAGGGGAACGGTTTTCCGACATCCTGGTGGCACAGGCCGCCCAACAGGGGGCCGACATCCTGGCCACTGCCTGCCCTTACTGCATCCTCAATTTCAAGGACAGCGTGGCCACTGCCGAAATGGATGGGAATTTGGAAATCATGGATGTATCAGAGCTTGTGGAAATGGCATTGTAGCCGTTTACGGAGACTTGAATGTCAGAAAATCAACCGGATAATCGAATGCCTTGTGCTGCAGAAAAACCCATAGGTGCCGTGATGGTCGTGGGTGCCGGGGTCAGCGGTATACAGGCGGCTCTGGATGCCGCCAATTCCGGTTTCAAAGTCTATCTGGTGGACAAAGCCGCTTCCATTGGGGGGAAGATGAGCCAACTGGATAAAACCTTTCCCACCAATGATTGTTCCATGTGCATTCTATCTCCTAAATTTCTGGAATGTGCTACCAATCCCAATATTTCAATATTGACGGACTCGGAAGTTGATGCCGTTCATGGTGAAGCGGGTAATTTCACGGTTGATCTGGTGCAACAGCCCCGTTATGTGGATTCGGATAAATGTACCGGTTGCGGTGTCTGCGCCGAATACTGCCCTGTGGGGATCACTGACGAATACAACGCCGGGCTTTCCAAGGTGAAATGCATCCATCTGCCCTTTCCACAGGCGGTTCCCGCCGTGAGTGTGGTGGATCCTTCCCAGTGCCTGTTTTTGCAGCGCACCGAATGCCAGATCTGCGTGCCCACATGTAATGTGCGTGCCATCGATTTTCACCAGCAGACCAAAAAACATGAAATACAGGTGGGAAGTGTCATTCTTGCCCCCGGCTATGATGTATTTGATCCGTCTGAGCAAAGCCAGTACGGATATGACCGCTATAGGAATGTGGTCACCAGCCTGGAATATGAGCGTTTATTGAGTGCTTCAGGGCCCAACGGCGGCGTGCTGCGACGTCCGTCTGACGGCGCAACCCCTCTTAAAATCGCCTGGATTCAGTGTGTGGGTTCCAGAGACGTTGCTGCGGGAAATCCCTATTGTTCATCGGTGTGCTGCATGGTCGCCATGAAACAGGTGATTCTCTCCAAAGAACACATCCCACCCCTGGAAATGGTGATTCTTCATAATGACGTGCGTGCATTCGGCAAAGGTTTTGAGCGGTATTATGAGCGGGCCAAGGCGCTTGATGGGGTACGATTTGAGTGGGCAAAACCCTCCGTTGTGGGTGAAGATCCTGAAACACATGCGGTTACCTTGAGATACCGTCTGGACGGAACGCGGGTGCGGGAAGAAGCCTTTGACTTGGTGGTGTTGTCCGTGGGTCTCTCATCGCCACCCGGCAATCGGGCGCTGGCGGACCGATTGGGCATCTCCCTCGGTGAAGAGGGGTTTTGCGGTACGTCCGCCCTTCACCCCATGGAAACCAACCGGTCCGGCATATATGCCTGCGGGGTTTTCTGCGGGCCTATGGACATCCCCGATTCCGTCACCATGGCCGGTGGTGCGGCAGCTATGGCCACGGAGCGTCTGGGTCGGTCCCGGGGGTCTTTGGTCAGCGAAAAATCATACCCCGAGGAACGGGATATACGGGGGGAACCCCCTCGGGTCGGGGTTTTTGTGTGTCACTGTGGCACCAACATTGTAAAAAGCGTAGCGGTGTCCGATGTGGTGGCATATGCTGAGACCCTGGGCGGCGTGGTTCATGCTCAGGAAGACACCTTCAGTTGCTCCATTGATTCCATCAAACGGATGGTCCGGACCATCAAAGAAAAAGATCTCAACCGGGTGGTGGTGGCGGCCTGTACCCCTAGAACCCATGAGCCGGTTTTCCAGGACGCTCTGAGGCAGGCTGGCTTGAACCCCTTTCTCTTTGAGATGACCAACATACGGGAACACTGTGCCTGGGTCCACATGGGAGATAAAAAGAGAGCAACCCAAAAAGCCGGAGATCTGGTTCGCATGGCCACCGCCAAAGCGGGTATGCTGACACCGCTTTCCCGAAGACCGTATGCCATTCAACACGCCGCACTGGTGATTGGCGGCGGCATCTCCGGAATGGTCTGCGCCCTGTCCCTGGCAAACCAGGGTATCAAAGTTCATCTCCTTGAAAGGAAAAATGTTCTGGGGGGTATGGCCGGAAGACTCCGGTATACGGTGGAAGGAGATGATGTTCAAGCCTACCTGAAAAGGCTCATTGAACGGGTTTACCACCATCTGCTGGTTCAGGTTCATATGGGATCGGAAATCAAGGATTTTTCCGGTTATGTGGGAAATTTTCGTACGACCCTTCTGACGGGTGCCCAAAAGGTCTCTGTCGAAATACAGCACGGCGTGACCGTGGTGGCCACCGGTGCTCAGGAATTTAAGCCCCATGAATATCTCTATGGAAATAATAATCAGGTGCTGACCCACCTGGAACTGGAAGAAGAAATCCATGCGGAAAACGACAGGATCAAAGAATGTCGCTCATTGGTGATGATTCAATGTGTGGGTTCAAGGGATGATGAGCGACCCTATTGCAGTCGTGTCTGTTGCGGGCAGGCGGTGAAAAATGCCCTCAAGCTCAAAGAAATAAACCCTGAAATGAAGATTTATGTGCTGTATCGGGATATGCGAACCTATGGCCTCATGGAAAATGCTTATCGAGATGCGGCGGACCAGGGGGTGACATTCATCCGTTACCATGAAACGGACAAGCCGGAGGTTACGGCAAAGGGTGGTGGGAAAACGCTGCAGGTTCTGGTTACCGAACCGACACTTGGGAAGAAATTGATGCTGGAAGCGGACCTGGTCTCCCTGGCTGCCGCCACGGTGCCGCCTGAGAATAATCATTCACTGTCCCAGGCCCTCAAGATTCCCCTGAACGCGGACGGGTTTTTCATGGAGGCCCATATGAAACTTCGGCCGGTGGATTTTCCCACCGACGGTATTTTCATGTGCGGCCTGGCCCACAACCCCAAACGCATCTCAGAGAGTGTTGCCCAAGGGTACGCTGCGGCCTCCCGGGCCATGACGGTCCTTTCTCAGGAAGAAATGCGGGGAGAAGGGGCCATCTGTCGGGTGAATGCACAACGATGCACGGGCTGTTCGGTCTGTGAGGAAGTCTGTCCCTTCCATGCGGTGGCAGTGTCGCCGGAAAGTGGCGTGGCGGAGGTGAACAGCGCACTTTGCAAAGGATGCGGCCTTTGTGCGGCATCGTGCCGAAGTAGCGCGCTGGATGTCATGGGTAATAATGAGGAACAGGTTTTCTCATTGCTTTTAGCCCTTAGCGCTAACAGCTAACAGCTAATAGCTAACAGCTTATAGTTTGAAAGGAGCCTCATGTTTGGATGGAAAGGCAAAATTCTGAGGATTGATCTCTCCACGGGTAACCGTTCCGTTGAAGATTTGTCCCCGGACCTGTGCCGAAACTTTATCGGCGGGCGGGGCGCGGGGCTTAAAATATTGATGGATGAAGTGGACCCTCGCATCGATCCTCTGGGGCCTCAAAATAAACTCATTTTTGCCACGGGGCCTTTTACCGGTACGGGCGTTCCCGCCGGGGGGCGGTTTGTTGTGGTGAGTAAATCCCCGTTGAGCAACTGTATCGCCAACCCCTGTTGCGGTGGCTATTTCGGCCCCAATCTGAAATTTGCGGGGTATGATTTTCTGATTCTTGAAGGCCAGGCCCCATCCCCCGTGTACCTTTATATTCGGGACGATCAGGTGGAACTTCGCAAGGCAGACCATCTGTGGGGCAAGTGGTCTACCGATACGGAACATGCCATACGAAAAGAGCTGGGCGAGACCGACTCCCTGGACGACTGGCAATTGAGTGATCTCAGTGTCGTTAGCATCGGCCCTGCCGGCGAAAACCTCGTTCGCTTTGCCTGCATTATGGCGGACGGGGGGAGGGCTGCGGGTCGCTCGGGCCTCGGTGCGGTCATGGGGAGCAAGAACCTGAAAGGGATTGCGGTCAGCGGTACGGGTCAGGTGGATGTGGCCGATGTTACCGGCTTCAGTCAGGCGGTCATGGATTTTCTGGAAGAGGGCAGGGCCAATCGTACCCTGTACAATCGTCGAACCTACGGCACATGGGCACTCCCGGGCCGTGCCAACAAGAGCGGCACGCAGGCCACCCGTAATTTTCAAGAGGGGTATTCCAAAGCCTTTGAATGGTATGAAGATCCCAATCATGTGAGGGATCACATTCGTGTTCGTGATGAGGCCTGTTTTGGTTGTCCTTTTGCTTGTAGCAAACGAAGTCGCATCAAAGACCCCGAATACCCCTGGAGCACCAAAGGTCCCGAGCATGAGAGTATGGCACTGCTGGGCTCAAACTGCGGTTTCGGGGACCTGGACGACATCTGCCGGGCCAATTATCTGTGCAATGAACTGGGCATGGATACCATTACGGCCGGTGCCACCATATCGTGCGCCATGGAGATGTTCGAATCGGGCTACCTGCCGGAAGAAGATTTGGGATATGCATTGGGTTTCGGTAACACCCAAGCCATGATGGCGTTACTCAAAAAGACGGCCATCCGTGAGGACTTTGGTGAAGTGTTGGCCGAAGGGGGTGAATTTGTTGCCGAAAAATACGGGCATCCCGAACTGTTCATGGGAGTCAAAGGCATGGGCATGCCCGCCTGGCATCCTCAGGGAGTTCCCATTATCGGCCTTCAGTATGCCACCAACAACGTGGGGGCCAGCCATACCAAGGCCACGCTTCCTTTTTATGA
>Ga0208901_1000028_pt1 | contig 97068 bp, 89 predicted proteins | sample AntAceMetag02UKF_FD_184764 | JGI IMG/M metagenome (GOLD analysis project Ga0208901, IMG submission 184764) | Saline lake microbial communities from Ace Lake, Antarctica - Antarctic Ace Lake Metagenome 02UKF (SPAdes) (version 2) | ecosystem: Environmental > Aquatic > Non-marine Saline and...
GTCAATTTCCTGGTTCACCATAGATTTGGCCCTTCCCGTGGGGACTAGCAGAAAAAGGTGATGAGCCACCGCTCCCAGTTCAACCGCAAGATTCAGGATCTGCTCAATAACCTCCAGATTGTGTCTGGCGACCGTTGTATTGATCTGGAATTCCACGCCCCCTTTTTTCAGCTGGTCAATCCCCTCAAGGGAACCTTTGAAAGCACCGGGGACATTTCTAAACCGGTCATGTTGCTGCTCATCGGCACCATCAATGGAGATACTGACCCTCTTTATGCCGGAGGATATCATTCTCCCTACAAGGTCGGGTGTCAACAGAGTTCCATTGGTCGCCATCACCATCCGCAGGCCGATCTGAGTCCCATACTCGGCCAGCTCAAAAACATCCTCCCGCAGGAGTGGTTCCCCCCCTGTCAAAATAACGATAGGGCTGCCAACCCTCCTGATCTCATCAAGGATCTGAATGCACTTGCCCGTATCCAGTTCTCCCGGATAGGGACCACGTTCCGAACCTGCCCTGCAATGGACACAGTTCAGGTTGCATTTCCTCGTAAGCTCCCAGGCAACCAGTCTTAACTGGTTCGCCGAATGCCCGCCTTCCGGCGGCGCGCCATGTATTTGGGGATGATTCATAATGAACCCTCGTCATTAGTCATTGGTCATTGGGTATCGGAGTCTTCGCATACCCGGGTATCGGAGTCTTCGCTTACCTGGTTACTCATCACTCATCGCTGTCTTCTGTTTTCTGCATTCCGTCTACTGCCTACCGCCTACTGCTTTCCGCTTACTGTTTACTGACTATTGCCCTGGCTGCCTCTTTGCTGAAATACGTAATGATCAGGTCGGCACCCGCGCGCTTGATGGAAAGAAGCATTTCCATCATGACACGTTCACCGTCAATCCAGTCATTCATTGCGGCGGCTTTCACCATGGCATATTCACCACTTACGTTATAGGCCACCAAAGGCAGGGCACAGATTTCCCGAACCCTGCTGATGATATCGAGATATGGAAGGGCGGGTTTGACCATGATCATATCCGCCCCCTCATCCATATCTATGCCGGCCTCTTTCAGAGCCTCCATGGCATTGGCAGGATCCATCTGGTATCCTGAACGGTCCCCGAACTGCGGCGCCGAATCGGCAGCATCTCGAAAAGGGCCGTAAAATCCTGATGCGTATTTTACCGCGTAAGAGAGGATACCCGTATCTTTGAAACCTTCTTGGTCCAATGCCTGCCGGATTGCCGCCACACGCCCATCCATCATATCCGATGGCGCCACAAAATCTGCTCCGGCCCGTGCGTGAGAGACCGCCTGCCGTGAAAGAAGTGCTAGAGTCCCATCGTTATCAACCTGTCCGTTCAGAATAAGACCGCAATGCCCGTGATCGGTGTATTCACACATGCACACGTCCGTCATGACCACCATCCCCGGCAGACGGTCCTTTATGGCCTTCACGGCAAGCTGAACGATTCCGTCTTCTGCCCAGGAACGGGTTCCCGTCGCATCCTTTGCATCGGGAAGCCCGAAAAGGATAACGGAAGGGACCCCCAGATTCCAGATTTCTTCAGCCTCATCAAGCAGGGTATCCAGAGAAAACTGGTACTGTCCAGGCATGGATGGTATTGGATCTTTCAGCCCTTTCCCATGTTTTACGAAAAGCGGCGCAATAAAGTCTTTCACGGAAACGGATGTCTCCCTGACCATGTCCCTTATAGCAGCAGTTTTACGCAACCTTCTTGGTCGAACAATCATTGTTTATCCTTTCGCTATTCCTATTTCTTCATCCGTCAGATAACAGGCCGGATCCGGAGCCCACAAGTCCCCGCTCACAGCCTCGGCTCTGACCCTGAAATTCCCTGCACAAACGTCAAGCCAGCGACACTCCGCACAACGCCCCTTGACATAATTTTTCTTTTCTTTCAATTTCTTCATCAGCGGATTTTCAAGGTCGGACCAGATTTCACTGAAAGGTCTTTCAAGGATATTCCCAAAACTCATGTGCCTCCAGAACTGGTCCGCATAAACGGATCCATCCCAACTGACGCATCCGAATCCACGGCCTGAACTGTTTCCCTCGTTCATGGTGAGGAGTTGAAGGACCTTTTCGGCCCGCGGGTTTCCTTCCTTGAGCATCCGGAGATACACGTACGGGCCATCCGCATGGTTATCCACGGTCAGGACCTCTTTGGGAATACCCCGATCATGCAGGTCTTTGGTCCTGTCCATAATCAGGTCTACCGCTTCCCTGGTTCCCTTGTGATCCAGATCTTCTTCAACGAGGTCCGAACCCCTGCCTGAGTAGACAAGGTGATAGAAACAGGCCCTCGGAATTTCATATTCCTCCAGCAGATCAAAGATCCCCGGAATCTCTCCACGGTTCATCCGGTTTATAGTAAATCTCAGACCGACTTTGAGGCCCGCATCCCGGCAGTTCCTTATCCCTGAAAGAGCCTCCTGATATGCCCCCTTTTTCCCGCGAAACCGGTCATTGACCGCTTCCATCCCATCCAGACTGACACCCACATAAGAAAGTCCTATATCTTTCAGCTCTTGGGCTTTGTCTCTTGTAATGAGGGTACCGTTGGTTGAAATAACCGCCCTCATTCCCTTTCGGACAGCATAGCGCGCAAGCTGCACAAGATCGGGACGCATGAGAGGTTCCCCCCCCGAAAACAGAATGACGGGAGCGCCAAAGTCAGCAAGATCATCGATCAGTGCGAGTCCCTCATCGTGGGTCAGTTCTTTTTCTTTTTGCTTTTCGACAGCCTTTGCATAACAGTGAACACATTTGAGATTACACACCTTGGTCACATTCCAAACAACCACCGGTTTCTTATCGAGGGAAAACTGCAACAAGTGAGAAGGAAGGTCCTTTGACAGTCTGCCATATCGAAGAGCGTCGGACGGTTCAACAGTATCGCAATACAGTTTTGATATACCGATCATTTTTTATTTTTCTCTCCTGGTAATAGTTTTATTTGTTGCTTAAAAGATGCAATTAGCGGTTTGTGGTTACTTAGCCACACAAAATCAGTCATTTACGGCGCAATGGGTAAGCATCAAAAAGTGAGAATACCAACATGGAAAAAAGTCATTCAAATGAGTGAGATCTCTAAGCTAACGGCTATGTAAAAGCTAATTGCAGCTTTTAGGTGTTAGCCGGTTAAGTTAACAACTCACCTTCAAAGTTCCACCAAAATTCCTCAAGCCCAGTATTCCAATATTCCAGTATCCCAGCATGATCTATTGTCCCGGCCCCCCAGCACCCCAGCATTCCAGCATTCCAGTATCCCAGCATTCCAGTATCCCAGCATTCCAGCATTCCAGTATCCCAGCATAATCTGTTATTCCACCCTAAGCTCTCCCACCACGTGCAACTTCATCATATTGGTTTTCCCCCTGGCCTCTAAGGGTATGCCGCCCAGGAGCGCAATCCTGTCATTCTTGCGAAGCAGTTTTTGATTCAACAAGAGATCTTCCACCGCATCAATCATCTGATCGGTACTCTCAAGCAAAGGCATGAGAATGGGATCCACCCCCCAATGAAGGGTCAATTGCCGTTGAACTCCCTCATCATGGGTCAATGCTATGATCGGAACAGAGGGTCTGTATTTTGAGATAAGCTTTGCCGTGAAGCCGGATTGGGAGAAGGCTACGATCGACTTCAGACCCAGGTTTTCAGCAGCAAGGCAGGCAGACTCGGAAATGGCGTCGGGAAAGCTGGATGCTTTCTCATAGAAGTGCTTCTCAGGGGAGAAATCCGCTTCCGCCTGGCGTGCAATCCGTTCCATCATCTGTACTGATTTAACCGGATAGTGACCGACAGACGTCTCCCCGGAAAGCATAACAGCGTCCGTTCCATCCAGGATGGCATTGGCCACATCCGAAGCTTCCGCTCGCGTTGGAATGGGATGATCCGTCATGGATTCCAACATCTGTGTAGCGGTAATAACCAGCTTCCTCTGCTGGTTTGCCTTACGAATCATCAATTTTTGCGCCATGGGAACCTTTTCGGGAGACAACTCAACACCAAGATCACCGCGCGCGACCATGATCCCCTCGCATGCACCCAGTATTTCATCCAGCTCTTCAAGGGCCTGGGGCTTTTCTATTTTCGCAATAACGGGCACGGCAGCGCCCAGGCGCTTCAGTTCTTTTTTCAAGGTTTTCACATCTTTTACACTACGAACGAAAGAAATAGCCACATAATCGATACCCATCTCAATCCCGAAGCGCAAGTCTTTTTTGTCTTTTTTTGTCAGCGATGGAATGCGTGTCTTAACACCCGGAAGATTAATGCCTTTGGACTCACGGAGCATCCCCCCCGTCACCACTCTACAATAAAGATTTGTTTTGTCTTTTCTCAAGACCTTCAATTCCATCAAACCGTCATCCATCAGGATAGAATGTCCCTTATCGAGATCCTTTATAATTCCGCCATAGGAGGTGGAAACGATCCCCGATTCACCCAAAATCCGTCGGGAAGTTATGACAAATTCCTCACCCACTTTCAGTTCGAGAGAACCTTTTTTTATCTTTCCTGTACGAATCTTGGGGCCCTGAAGATCCTGCATGACAGCCACCGGCTTCTTCAGAGTTTCTGCCAGAGATCGAACCCTTTCAAAAACCTTCCGGTGCTCTTCATGAGTACCATGAGAAAAATTGAGGCGCGCAACATTCATCCCCGCCAGTATCAGTTTCTTGAGCATTTTCCTGGAACTGCTTGCAGGCCCTATAGTACAGACAATTTTGGTTTTTCTCCGTCTCATGTCAGTTCCTTATCTGGTCATTGGTTATCGGAGTCTTCGCATACCTGGGTATCGGAGTCTTCGCTTACCTGGTTACTCATCACTCATCTCTGCCTTCTGCCAAACTTCTAACTTTCTGCTTTCTGCTTTCTGCTTTCTGCTTTCCGTCTACTGCCTACTGCCTCCAAAACCCTATCTCCGGGAAGGGAACAGGTCAAGAACAAACGCAAGATCAGACAAGTTTCCTGAGAAAATATCTAAGAAAAACCTTGATGCCTCCAAAACAATAGACTAAATTGAAAATGATTTTCTGATAATGCTTGAATAGCATTGTAGAATCTCTATCATTTTCACTATCAAATTGCTGGAGGGAGAATATGGGAAGGTGTTTAAAGGGAGTAATGGTTGCATTGGCATTATTATGCCTGATTTCAGGGTCTCTTTTTGTGGCTGCACCTGCAAACGCTGGGTCACTTGAAAAGGCAATCGAACAGGGCATTACGGATGGCAAGATCGACAAAACCGCTGAGCCCGGCTTCATGGGAATTCCCGGCGCTCCCAAGGTCAATTTCATTCTTGGATTTTTCTGGGCCATATGGGTAGGCTGGATCTTTTCCACGGTGGGCGCCTTTGGTGGCATCATGGCGGGGGTCGGACACATTACCATCTTCGGCCTGGGAGACTATGCAAAGGACTTCGGCAAAGGGTACCCCATGAACAAATTGGTCACTGACTCCATCCGGGTTTCAAACCAATGGCTTGTGGGCTTGAGCGGGTTGATCTCCAGTACCAATTACTATCGCATGGGCCGTCTTGTCGCTCCGTTAGGCATGTGTCTCGCCATTGGAGGCGTGGGTGGGTCCTGGCTTATCCCCGATTTAACGGCAGGCAAAATCAGCCTCAAATCCTACCTGGGTTACTTCGGCATAGCGGTCCTTGCACTTGGCATTATTCTTTTCCGTGAAACCACAAAGGCAGGACAGACAAAAAGAAAAAAGGCAAAGGAAGCCGCATCCGCATTCGAAAAACAAGCAAAAACAGGCGAGGAAAAACAGCAGGGAGTCAAGATCCTTGAAGGAAGCTGGACCATAATGTTTGTTGCTTTGGGAGTTGTGGTTGCCAGTGCCCTGTGGGCCAATCTGGCAGGGGGCGCCAAATGGGTTGCCTACGTTCTTGCCCTGGCCGGATGGGGAATAACCTTTTTCGCCGGAACCATTCGCTTCACATTTTACGGGGTCGAATTCAATTTCAAGGCCTATATCCCTATGTTAGGAGGGGTCTTCATCGCCGCACTGGCTTCATTTCTTGGAGTGGGAGGTGGTTTCCTCTATGTGCCTTTTCTCACATCGGTAGCCGGACTGCCCATGTTTCTCGTGGCGGGAACCAGCGGACTGGTGGTCCTCGTGGGTATGGTCGTTTCCATATTCAGCTACATGGTCGGAAAAGGGGTGCCGGTTCAGTGGGGCTTTATTGGCGCCGAACTGATCGGCATATTTGTCGGCTCCATGATCGGTCCGCGAACATCCAAATACATACCCGATATCTGGCTCAAAAGGCTCTTTGTTGTGCTCGCCTTCTACGTGGGCATCCGTTACATGACAAAAGGATTCCTGGGCTACAGCATCGTGCCGCCTTTCTGATTCAGAAAGCCTGATTTTCAAACGCCCCGGGACTAAATCCCGGGGCGTTTTCGTTCGGACACCTGCATGGATCTTATTCCGACGGTACTGAAAGCTGCCGATTCTTTTCTGATAGCCCCCTATCGTTTTTTTGAAAACCCGGTTATCGGATGGTGGGTGGGTACTTTTGCGCTTGCTATCTGGACTGCACTCCTGGGCCGGTTGACCATGGCCCTTGTGTTCAGGGTCAATCGCAAAACGGTGAAAGAAACCATCAAACAGGTCGAGGACCACCACAATCAGTCCATGAACGCCCTTCGCAGCGGAAATAAACCCGCCTACAAGGCCATCAATAAACTGGCTAATGACGCCTACGGCAAAACTTTTTTTCTTCAAGTCGCTATGGCCTCATCTTCCCTATGGCCCGTTCCCCTGGCCCTTGCCTGGCTTGAAATACGATTTTCATCCGTGGACTTTCCGTTTCCATTGAACCTGTCTTTCCTCGATGGAACAGTAAGTTATGTTTTCATCTTCATCCTTGCTTATATTTTAACAAGGATTATGTTAAGCCATCTAAAAAAAAAGGAACCAAACATTCATGACAAATGAAAGCAATATTCACCATCTTACCTTCGAAGGGAAAGAGGTGGTTCTGGTCGGCACAGCCCATGTTTCAAAAGAAAGTGCAGAACTTGTCACCAAAGTGATCAACGATGAACATTTTGACACAGTCTGCGTGGAGTTGTGTGAGTCCAGATATCAGTCCATGACACAGGGCAATAAATGGAAAGATACGGATCTTATCAAGGTCATAAAAGAAAAAAAGGCCTTTCTGCTTCTGTCCAATCTCATGTTAGCCTCTTTTCAAAAAAAAATTGGCAAGAAACTGGGAATTAAGCCGGGGCAGGAGATGCTTGAAGCTATAAAGGCGGCCGAGGCAACCGGGGCCTCCATCCATCTCGCAGACAGGGATGTCCGCACTACCCTTTCAAGGGCCTGGCGCCTGATGGGACTCTGGACCAAAATAAAACTCCTGGCCCAGTTGGTTACATCCTTTGGGGAAGTAGACTCCATCGAGAAGGAAGATATCGAGAAGATGAAACAGGAGGACATGCTGGAAACCCTTCTGAAAGAAATAGGAGACCTTCTTCCTGAGTTGAGAATGGTCCTGATCGATGAAAGGGATCAATATCTCACAGAAAAGATAAGGACGGCACCGGGACAACGGATTGTTGCAGTCGTAGGAGCCGGTCATATTCCCGGAATCAAAAAGAACTGGGATCAACCTGTTGATCTCGAAAAACTGGAAGTCCTTCCACCCAAAGGCAAATTTGTCCCTTTTCTGAAATGGGGAATTCCAATCCTGGTCATCGGATTGATCGTAGCCGGTTTTTTTATGGCGGGATCAGCTGCGGGTACGGAACTCATCAAATGGTGGGTCCTGGCCAATGCGATTCTTGCCGGCATTGGTGCGGCAGCGGCGCTGGCCCACCCCTTGACCATCCTTTCGGCAATCGTGGCATCCCCCATTACCTCGTTAAACCCGATGATTGCCGCCGGGTGGGTGTCCGGTCTGGTGGAGACATTCATTAGGAAACCGAGGGTGAAAGATTTCGAGCGGTTGCCGGAGGACATCGCCTCCGTGAAGGGGTTCTGGTCCAATAAGATCACAAGGATTCTATTGGTGGTTATTTTCACAAATATGGGTAGTTCTATAGGAGCGTTTGTGGCCCTGCCTTTGATGGCCAGGGTTTTATCGTGATACACGGTTCACGGTTAAAAAGCACTAACGGGCAGAAACCAACAGAACCACTTGTTTCACAAAGGTCTCTACGAAAACGACGAACAAAGAGCGAAGCCCAAAAACGCCGTTTACACGGAGTAATAATCTCGGTACCAGGCGATAAAATTACGAATGCCTTCCCGAAGGGGGGTTCTGGGACTAAAACCCAGCATCTTTTCTGATTTCTCGATATTCGCCGTTGTTTCCGCCACATCTCCGGGCTGAAGGGGCATCATGATCTTCTCTGCCTTCATCCCCAACTCCTCTTCAATCACCCCAATAAAATCCATTAATTCGACCGAATCGGAATTACCAAGGTTGAAGATCTCGTAGGGGACGGGCCTTTCGATGGCGCGTATCGTTCCGTCCACAATATCGTCGATGTATGTAAAATCCCTTCTCATTTTCCCATAATTAAAGACGTTAATAGGTCGCCCTTTCAAAATGGCATCCGCGAACAGAAACAGGGCCATATCCGGCCGCCCCCAGGGCCCGTAAACCGTAAAATACCGCAACCCCGTGCATGGGATTTGAAAAAGATGGCTGTAGGCATGGGCCATCAATTCATTGGCCTTTTTTGTAGCCGCATAGAGAGAAATGGGATTATCTACCCTGTCATCCACGCTATATGGAATCTTTTTGTTTTTTCCGTAAACAGAAGAAGAAGAAGCAAAGACAAGATTTTTCACCTCATAAGTCCTTGCCATTTCGATGATGTTCAGAAAGCCTTCCACATTGCTTTTCTGGTAGGCAAAGGGGTCCTTCAGGGAATGCCTCACCCCGGCCTGAGCAGCGAGATTACAGATGATATCTACGCGGTGCGTACTGAATACATCACTGAGCGAAGGCATATCGTGAATATCAACTTGGTAAAAATGAAACCCGGGTTTCTCGTCAAGAATAGTCAACCGTGCCTTTTTCAGACCTGGGTCGTAGTAATCATTCAGATTGTCTATGCCAATCACATCGTATCCCATCTCCAGGAGTCTCTTAGACAGATGGAATCCTATGAAACCTGCAGCGCCCGTAATCGCGACAACCTGTTTGTCCAGCATCTTCATTTCACCTCGCTATTCTTCATCGGAGTCTTCGCTTACCTGGTCATTGCTTGATAAAAACTCATATATCAGAATCACCGAGAAAAAGCGAGAAATATTCAGCCATTGATGAATTCCTAAAAAGCTGAGCTATGGCACAAACTACATCCTATCTGTATCTCCATAGCAAAAAAATTGCACCCGGAAGAAACTTCCGGATGCAATTTTCACTAAAACTTCATGGAATGAATGGGCTATCCGACTACATCATGCCGCCCATGCCACCCATACCGCCCATGCCACCCATACCACCTGGCGGCATTCCAGGCATATCCGATTTCTCTTCGGGTTTATCCGCGATCATGGCTTCCGTCGTCAGGAGCAGAGAAGAAACCGACGCGGCGTTCTGCAGTGCAAAACGGGTCACTTTGGTCGGATCAATGATTCCGTTCTTGATCAGGTCCTGGTACTCGCCTGATTCCGCATTAAAACCGACAGCGCCTTTCTCGCCCTTCACCTTTTCAACGACCACGGAACCTTCCATGCCGGCGTTGTTGGCGATCTGGCGAATCGGCTCTTCCAAGGCTCTCAGGACGATGTTCACACCGGACTGTTCTTCCCCTTCCAGTTTCAGCTTTGCAACAACCGGAATGGCACGAACCAGGGCTACACCACCACCAGGTACAATTCCTTCTTCTACAGCGGCCCTTGTGGCATTCAATGCATCTTCCACTCTGGCCTTTTTCTCTTTCATCTCGATTTCGGTTGCTGCGCCCACATTGATGACCGCAACGCCGCCGATCAGCTTGGCCAGTCTTTCCTGCAGCTTTTCGCGATCGTAGTCGGAGGTGGTCTCATCAACCTGTGCCCTGATCTGTTTGACCCTGCCTTCCAGATCACCCCTTACACCGCCACCGTCCACGATGGTGCTGTTGTCTTTGTCGATCCGGACGGTCTTGGCCGTACCAAGATCGTTCAGAGTAATGTTTTCCAGCTTCAGCCCGAGGTCTTCGGAAATGACCTTTCCACCGGTCAGGATTGCGATATCTTCCAGCATGGCTTTTCGCCTGTCGCCAAAACCCGGTGCTTTTACAGCGGCCACCTGCAGGGTTCCTCTCAACTTGTTCACAACCAGGGTAGCAAGGGCTTCACCCTCAATATCCTCAGCAATAATCAGGAGAGGTTTCCCCATCTTGGCAATCTGCTCCAGAATAGGAATCAGATCTTTCATGCTGCTGATCTTTTTCTCATTGAGCAGGATGTAGGGCTCGGTAAGATTAACTTCCATTTTTTCGGCATCAGTAACAAAATAGGGAGAAAGGTAACCACGGTCAAACTGCATCCCCTCAACCACTTCAAGGGTCGTGTCCATGCTCTTGGCTTCTTCAACGGTGATGACGCCTTCTTTTCCCACCTTGTTCATGGCTTCGGCGATAATATTTCCAATGGTGCTGTCATTATTCGCGGAAATGGTTCCCACCTGGGCGATCTCTTCCTGGTCTTTCGTAGGTTTAGACATCTTTTTCAGTTCGGCAACGGCCACTTCAACCGCTTTCTCAATACCCCTCTTAAGAGCCATGGGATTCATACCGGCGGCAACGAGCTTTGAACCTTCCCTGTAAATGGCCTGGGCAAGGATCGTTGCGGTTGTGGTACCGTCACCGGCCACATCAGAGGTCTTGGAAGCGACTTCCTTAACCATCTGAGCGCCCATATTCTCAAACTTATCTTCCAGATCGATCTCTTTGGCAACAGTAACGCCGTCTTTCGTAATGGTAGGAGCACCGAAAGATTTATCCAAAATAACATTTCGACCCTTCGGGCCCAATGTTACCTTTACTGCATTGGCGAGCGTGTCAATACCCTGGAGCATCGCTTCCCTGGCTTTCACATTATATTTAATCACTTTAGCCATCTTAAAATTTCCTCCCTAAGATTTTTAATAACTGTAGATTATTCTCATGCGATTGGAGACATTTCTGAAGAAAGGCTACTCGATGATCGCAATAATATCATCTTCTCTCATAATAAGGTTTTCTTCACCATCAATCTGGATCTCCGTTCCGGCATATTTTCCGAAAAGCACTTTGTCTCCGACTTTCACTTCCAAGGCAATTTTTTTACCATCATCTCCCGTCTTTCCATCACCAACAGCAATAATTTCCCCTTCTACAGGCTTTTCTTTTGCCGTATCGGGAATAATAATGCCACCCTTGGTTGTTGCTTCCTCTTCCACCCTCTTTACAATAACACGGTCATGCAACGGTTTTACTTTCATTTCTTCAATCTCCTCTCAAATAATAGTAATGGCCTATCCAAACACCATAAGTCCCTCAAACATTCAAACATTCCGTAGGCCTTCAGGCAATGAAAGCCTCAGAATCTATAAATTCTTTCATAAAGGAAGGATGCGTAATCAAGCATCCCAACATACCGCCAAGTTATGTCAACACATAAAAAGCGATCTCACTAAGCCGGATTTTATTTGTTGGAATTTATCAAGAAAAAATCAAGGGATTCTTAGATAACCAAAAGGAACGTATAAAAAATTTCCGACAGCATGAAAATAATGACCCCCTCGCAAATGTCAAGTGTGCAGAAAAAAAAAGACCGACACGGTCGGTCTCAGAACCATTTTTCTTTTCACACCAGGCAAACCAAGGAGAGGACTTCTCACACGAGTTTTCGCGCAGAGACGCAAAGACGCAGAGAACGAAACAACACTCAAGTGCCGTGAACTCGGAACCGTGAACCGCTGAACCTTGAACCTAAATGTTTCAAACCAGACTCAAACGCCACTCCAACGTCTTTCGAATTCCTTCCTCAAGATTGGTCTCCGGCTCCCATCCCAAAATCCGGCGGGCCTTTTTTACCACGAGACAGCTTCTTTCCAGATCTCCCGGGCGGGCAACCTGTCGCACAACGATTGACAGTTCATCAGGGACCTGGGGTCGGGCCTTTTTAAAAGCCTTGAAGATGGTATTGTACAGGTCCAGGGTCCTGGTGCCCGCCCCGGTTCCGATATTAAAAAAATCCCCCTTTCCCTTTTCAAGAGCGGCAAGGTTTGCCTTTACCACATCTCCCACATAGCAATAGTCACGAATCATCCCCTTATCATCATCGGGAAAATGATTCACGGTAGAAGTTGCATTTTTCATAAGGTTGTCCATAAAAATAGCCACGACCCCCGCTTCTCCGTGCGGCACCTGGCGAGGGCCATAGACATTGGCGTAACGAAGTGTGGTGAACTCCAGGCCGTATTGATGCCTGTAGAAATCCAGATAATGCTCCGATGAATATTTAGTCACGGCATAGGGCGAAAGCGGATTGGGCATGTATTTCTCGGAAGTTGGATATTCGGCTGCCTCACCATAAATAGCGCCTCCGGAGGAGATGAAGATGACTTTCTCCACATCGGCTCTCACACACGCTTCCAGGAGATTGAGAAAACCCTTGATATTCACATCCGCATCAAAAAGAGGATTCCTGACGGAATCGGGGACGCTTATCTGTGCAGCATGATGGATCAAAACAGCCGGTCTCTCCCGTTCAATCAGACGACCCGCTTCTTCCGAACGGATATCCGTTTCGCAAAAGAGCGCTTGCGGGTTGACGTTGGAACGTTTTCCAGTGTAAAGATTGTCAACAACAACAACCTGATGGCCGGCCGCAACAAGACCATCCACCACATTTGAACCGATGAAACCGGCACCGCCGGTAACCAGAACCTTCATGAGAGCTCCTTTGTAAAGGATTTGTCAAATAAATCAATTCATACAACAAGGCATGTTGCATAACACCAAATAGCTGCAATTAGCGCTTAGCCGTTAGCTCTTAGCGCTACAATATAAGTCGTTTACGGAGAAACAGCTTAGCATCAAAAAGTGAAAGTTGCAATACAGGAAAAACTAATACAACTCATTTACATCATTAAGCTAACGGCTAATAGCTTAAAAGCTAAGTGCTTTTGGGTAACAGCATAAGCCACGAATTCGATCATTAGAAATACCAGACAACAATGGAAAGATCAATCGGCATCCTTGATTTATCGGTTTGCACTTTCGAAGAAAAAGCAATAAAAGGCTTACGCCCGCCTGCCTCGCCTAACCATCAGCAGAATGGTTCCCAAATAACGGGGGATGGCAATATTGACTAATCTCAAAATAGAGTGGCAACGGCCATGGCGGGCAGGTCTAAACTCCTTGAGATTAGGATTTTGGAATTGATCCGTAAGGATTTTATCACAAAAAACCGTAAACTACTCTTTGGCTTACATGAAGGATGCCAAAAAATGGTACCGTTTTCCTTTCTCCCATTGAAACATGGAAACAATTCATTATAATCTATAGGCAGTTACTCGTTACCTTAAAAGAAATTCCCGGGCATAAAAAATGACAAAATCACGCAGCATCCTTGACTACATCGGAAACACTCCTCTCGTAAGTCTCTCCTCGATAAATCCCAACAAAGGGGTTGAGATTCTGGGGAAGCTCGAATATTTCAATCCCGGGGGTTCCATCAAAGACCGTCCTGCCCTCCACATGATTGAAGAAGCTGAAAAGACGGGAGAACTCACAAAAGACAAAATCATTCTCGAATCCACCAGCGGAAATACCGGAATTGGTCTTGCCATGGTTGCTGCCATCAAAGGCTACCGTATCCTTTTGATCATGTCCGAGGCCGTCAGCGAAGAACGCATGAAAATCCTGAAAGCGCTTGGGGCGGAGCTCGAATTCACCCCCGCGCACTTGGGAACGGACGGCGCCATAGAATATGGTTACAACCTCATAAGAGAGAACCCGGACAAGTACTGGTTAGCCGATCAGTTTAACAATGAAGCAAACTGGATGGCTCACTATACCGGAACATCCGAAGAGATATGGACACAGACGGGAGGGGAATTGAGCGCGATTGTCGCCACCATGGGCACAACCGGCACGCTGATGGGGATTTCAAGACGATTCAAGGAACTGGACCCAAATGTTCAGATCATAGGAGTTGAACCGTATCTGGGCCACAAAATCCAGGGTCTGAAAAACATGAAAGAATCGTACCGACCCGGGATTTTTGAAAAATCCAGAGCAGATAAAATCATCAACATTGAAGATGAAGAGGCATTCGGAACCACCCGGCTCCTTGCAATGAAGGAAGGTCTTTTCGTAGGAATGAGTTCTGGTGCCGCCATGGCCGTTGCCCTCAAAATGGCGTCGGAAATGGAATCGGGCAGGATTGTTGTCATTCTTCCCGACGGAGGAGAAAGATACTTGAGCACGCCGCTCTTCATGGCTAAAAAAAGATCCGGGTTGTTTGTATTCAACACATTACACAGAAAAAAAGAAGAATTCATTCCTATCCATGAAAACCACGTAAAGATGTATTCCTGCGGCCCCACCTTGTGCCAGGAAATCGATCTGGGCCAATGCAGAAGGCTCATTTTTTCGGACCTGATCCGACGGTACATGGAATTCAAGGGATACGAGGTCGAGCATGTCATGAACGTCACCGATCTTGACGATCGGACTATCCAGGGCGCGCAGGAGGCAGGCCTGTCTCTGCGGGAATTTACGGACCGCTATTATGATATTTTCATGAAAGATCTTGACGACCTGAACATCAAAAAAGCAACCGCCTACCCCAGGGCCAGCGAACATGTGGAAGAAACCATCCAGCTCACAGAGAAACTGCTGGAAAAGGGCTATGCCTATGAAAAACTTCGCTCTATCTATTTTGATATCTCACGATTGAAGGAATATGGAGATCTTTCCAGCATCGATCTGGAAAAAATACAGGTTGGCAAAACAGTAGACCTGGATCAGTACGAGAAAGACAATCCGCGGGACTTCACTCTCCTCAAAAGATCTACTCTGAATGAACTGAAAAGGGGAATTTTCTTTCAGACAAAATGGGGAAATATCAGGCCAGGATGGCACATGGAATGTTCCGCCATGGCCATGAAATACCTGGGGCCCAACTACGACATCCATACAAGTGGAGTGGAACTCATCTTCCCCCATCACGAAAATGCCATTGCGATAAGCCGCGCCGTGTCCGGCAACGCCCCTGCCAATTACTGGATGCACAACGAACCGGTCATGGCCAATGGGGGAAAGGAATCCGAGTTATCAACCGCCCCCCCGCTGACGCTCAAAGATCTCCTCCAGCATGGGTATACGGCAAGAGAAGTCAGGTACTGGCTGATTGGAAGGCACTACAGAAAGCCCAGCTATTTTTCGAAAAAAAAACTTTTATCTGCAAGGAATACCCTGTCTCATCTTGACAAATTCATCCAGAAACTTCATTACGCAAAACCTGTCGGCGATAATCCGGACATAGACCAGGCCGTTTACGCCATAAGACACAAATTCATGGAATCCATGGATGATGATTTCAGTATTGCGCCCGCACTTGCGGCCCTGTTCCAGTTCACCAGCCGAATGAACAAAATCATGGACCAGAGCGGGCTCTCTCCCTCGGACAGGGAAAAAGCCATGGAAGCCCTCAGGCAGATCGACTCGGTTCTCGGAATCATGAATCTTGAACCGGACGAGATAGGACAAGAAGTGGAAGAAATGATCCGGAGCCGGGAAAAAGCCAGAAAAGCAGGAAACTGGGAGATGGCAGACCGCCTGCGGAAAAAGCTGCTCGAAATAGGAATAGAAGTCAATGACACGAAACAGGGTACTGTCTGGAACAGGGTAGGATAGTGAATAAAGATAATGCTGAGATACTGGTATGCTGGGATGCTGGGATGTCGAAGATCCCCGTTCTGTTCGGGGGCTGGAATAAAGGCAACCAATGCAGGGATGTAACGACAACAAAGCACAAAGAACGACAAACCAGGAACGATAAAAATGCCCATATACGAATATGAATCCGTCAATCCAGGTTCAGCCTGCGAAAAATGCAGGTTTCGATTTGAAAGGCTCCAAGGGATCTCCGAACCACCCCTGAAAAGCTGCCCTAATTGTGGAAAACCCGTCAGAAAATTGATATCGTGGTGCAGGGCCGCTGTGGTCGAAACCTCAGAAGAATACAACCATGTAACGAAACAGGTTTCTGACTACGAAAAGGCAGGGATGTGGAGCCATGCGGCGGAACTTGGGGACACCCATTCTGAAAAGGCTGGGGACACCGCGATGAAAATGCGGGCCATTGATAACTACGAAAAGGCGGGCTATGCTTCGGCCACATTGGAAAAACACGCAAGTACGCCTGTAACAAAGGGAAGTTCCGAATAAAATTAAAAATATGCGGCGTTACAGCAGCATTGGTCGCAAAGCTTCATTTTTCGTTACTTGTTCTTCGTGCTTCGTTCGTTAAGCAATCACTCACCTTTGCGCCTTTGCGCGAGACAAATTCGTTTATCACTTTTCACTAACTACAAGAAGAAACTTGCTGAACCTGGGGTCCGGGGATTCATCGGGAAACCTCTCGTATTCCTCACTGAACTCCTCCCACAGAAAAGATAGATAGTTCTCAAGCGCTTCCCTTTCCTCCCCATCCAGATCAGGCGCAGCAGCCATGAAATCACTTATAAACGGCACCTTGTACCTCGCCATGCTGTACGGGGGGCCGGGTTCATCTACCCTCAACTTTCCCAAGAGTTCTACTGTCTGCTTCGTAGAGAGTGGTGCAAACACTGGATCGAGATCCAGCATTCGTCTGGCCCAGATGGTCAGGAAAATCGGTTGGAATGTTTCGGGGAAAACCCCGTCGTCACCAGGGTCTATGGAATATGGTTCAGCCAGATTGGAAAGAATCCTGTCCAGCCCTTTTACTGCATGGATTTTTTGCTGCGCATAGGAAATGTCATCCCGCCGCTGGAAGAACCTGAATTTCTCCTCGTGCGCTGAATCATAGAACCTGGGTTTATCTTCGAGAATACCCTCAAGGGTTCCTCCAAGTTCTTCCCCCCAGAAATGGTTCTCCAGCCCTTTCTCCCTGAACCAACTCTTCTTGATCCATTTCTGGGCCATCCATTTCAACTCCAGAGTCATACTGAAGCCCACCCTGAAAAGCGACTGGAGGGGATTATTCTCCACAAGTTTGATAGCTTTTTCCCGAATGGTCCCGGAGGCACTCTCGAGAGCAAGATTTAGATAACCGGCTACCTTTTCCGATGTATTCACGAGATCATCGACAGTCTCCACCCGTATCCGGTCAGCAGAAATGACCAGGTTGCAGAGCCCCGCAAATTCCAGCCACAAACTGTCCATCAACCGGGAATCATTGATTCCGGAAAGGACACTGGGGAAAAGATCCCCTCCCAAACCGTGCACCAGGGGGGATACGGGAATCGAGTCACCACGATCATCGTCAACAAGGGGATGAACCTGTCCCTCATTTCCTTCCATTTTCAAGGATGATGCACCCAGACGTCCGTAAATTTCAAACGCTTCCTCAGGACCAAGGAACCCATATTCGGCAAGACGAACATTCTTCATTCGGTACATCTTTTCTTCCATATCCGAAGGAACAACCCCGGCCAATCCGGAAACAAGGGTCTGGTAGGCAGCCGAATTCTCGGATGCCAGGATATTGAGAATTCGTTCTATGACCTCCCGCCGGTCCTCTTTTATAACCTTGATATGAAAAACCCCATCAAGGGTCATAACACCGTCTTCCGACTCTAAGAAATCATCTTCATCCGCAATTTCTATGCGGATATTATGGGAAAGGAAGAGATATAAAAGAGCCTGTTCCTCTAAAAGGAGCCAGGGCACAAGCCTATGGGGGTCGGCTTTTTCAAGCATCCGCAGCCAGTTATAGGACTGCTTCAGATCAAAACGGTCAAAATCCCACAATTCCAGATCCAGCACGTATTGCCATTGCTTTTCCGATGCCAGCCTGAGTATGGGGATGCAATCGTCCCCACCGATCTTCTTTACCAGCCAGAACAAATCTCCTTCAGAAAGGCTTTGAACCAGATGGAGAGGATCGGGATGGCCCAGAACCCTATTCAGGGCATCCCCCGGAGATAGGGCATGAATGTCTGCCAGGATAGACCTGTCTTCTGAAAGAGCAGGCATCGAAGGGATAGGGTTTGATCCTGATTTTTTACACGACTTTTTCAACGGCATAATTCTCCTATCTAAAGTGAGAAGTTCAAAGTTCAGGGTTCAAAGGTTACAAACCGCTCAACTTGGATCTTCTAATGATATATAATTGTATTCTTGACAAAACGCCCATGCCGTGTCAAGTATTTAGGCAATTACTGATAAAATTTTGAGAAAAGCAGGAACAATAACAAAGGAGCAACACTATGGCCAACATAAAAGAATCCCCCTATGTCTGTCACATTTTCATCTGCACAAACGATCGCCAGGGGAAGCGAAAATCATGCGCAGATGGAGATAGCGCCACAGTCAGGACCCTGTTGAAAAATGAAATCAGCGACAGGGGGTTAAAAAAACAGGTTCGGGTTTCCTCAAGCGGATGCATGGGGCTTTGCGGAAGCGGCCCCAACGTGATAGTTTATCCCCAGAAGGTCTGGTTCTCAGGAGTCTCCCCGGAAGATGTGGGGCAGATCGTGTCCAAGGTCGAAGAAATTTTGCAGGACCATGCGGATTAATTCACATAAGTCACTGATTACTGGTCATTGGACATCGAAGTCTACGCTTATCTGGACATTAGACATCTAAAAAATACCAACCAGGGAGATTTGGATGGCAAATCTGTTTGAGACAACCGAAATAAACGGCATGACCCTGAAAAACCGTTTTGTTCGTTCAGCCACATGGGAAGGGATAGCGGAAGAAGATGGCGCCGTCACCCCGGCCCTCATAGAAATGATGAAGCACCTCGCCGTTGGAGGAACCGGCCTCATCGTCACAAGTCATGCCTATGTGACTAGAGAAGGACAGGCAGGAAGGCGACAGTTAGGGTTGTATGACGATCGATTAATTCCGGGACTTCGTGAAATGGTGGATACCGTGCACCAACAAGGAGGAGTCATCATCACCCAACTGGCCCACTCGGGGCTCTTTGCCGATCCGGAAATCACCGGGGAGAAACCGTTTTCTCCTTCCGTGGTAGCTGGGGCAACCCCGCACGATGTTCACGAAATGACTGTTGAGGATATCCAAAACGTGGTGAAGGCCTTCGGCAACGCAGCGAAACGCGCCGTAGATGCCGGCTTCGACGGTGTCCAGATCCATTCCGCGCATGGATATCTCCTAAGCCAGTTTCTCTCCCCCTATTTCAACAGGCGTACGGACATCTATGGAGGGAACCTGGAAAACAGGGTCCGAATACATCTTGAAGTATTAGAAGCTGTCCGATCAGCCGTGGGTGAACAAATCCCCGTTCTCATCAAAATGAATACGGGAGATTTTCTGGAAGGGGGACTCCAGTTGAAAGATTCGGTAGTCGCTGGAGAACTGTTTCAACAGAACGGCATGGATGCCATTGAGCTTTCCGGCGGCACAGGCCTGTCCGGCAAACTAAACCCCATAAGAACCGGGATTCGTGAGGAAAAAGACGAAGCATATTTTCGAAATGCAGCCATTGCCTTTAAGGAAAAAACTACCATCCCCATCATGTTGGTGGGCGGTATCCGGTCTCGTGGAATCGCTGAAGAGATAGTAACCAGCGGTACAGCTGATTATATTTCCCTGAGCAGGCCCCTGATTCGGGAACCCGGACTGGTCAACCGATGGAAATCCGGCAACAATGAAAACGCTACCTGCATCTCGTGCAACAAGTGTCTTTTTGAAACCAGGGCCGGGAAGGGGCTACACTGTGTAATGGACGAACGGGAAGCGAAGGATAAGCAGTGAGATGAGAATTTCATTGATAGGAATGGCCGGATCTGGGAAATCCTTCTGGTCTTCCGCAATCTCCGAAAAGGGTTACTTGCGATATTGTTGCGACGACATGATCGAAGAAAGGCTTTCCCTTCGGTCTGAAAAAAAAAGGAAGGGGGATGGAACCACAGGGATGGGCCGGTGGATGGGATACCCCTTTGACTCGTCTTATGAGAACCATGAAGAAGAATACCTGAGCAGTGAAAGGAGCGTTCTTCAGGAAATTCTTCTACAGCTTGAACCCATGGATGAGGAAAAGGAACAAAAAATAGTCGTGGATACCGCGGGCAGTGTCATCTACACCGGAAAAGAGATCCTGAAAAAGCTCAGGCAAAACACCACTGTCGTCTACCTGTCCATACCACTCGCAGTTCGCAAACAGCTGCTGGAAGCCTATTTATCAAAACCGCATCCTCTAATATGGAACGGCCTTTTTCACCAGAACGAAGGAGAATCCAGCATGCAGGCCCTGGCACGTTGTTACGAAAACCTGGTTTCGTCACGCGAGGTATTATACGAGAGATATGCGAATGTCATTATCCCCAACCACTTGCGCAGGCGGGATGGCTTTGACGCAGAGGACTTTCTTCACGAAGTTCTAACCCAGATAAACCGGTAGATGTTCTTCCGGTATATCGGCCAGCCTTACGTTGCCACTGTCCTTATCAGAAAGAACGGGATCCGGTATGGGCCAGTCCACACCAAGAACCTCATCCGACCAGAGGATTCCAAATTCATCATCCGGGGCATAGAAATCGGTGCATTTATAGATGACATCCACTTCATCGCTCAGCACACAGAAACCATGGGCAAATCCACCGGGGACAAAGAGCTGGCGTCTGTTTTCAGAGGACAGGGAAACCCCTACCCATTTCCCGAAATGGGGCGATCCCTTTCTAATATCCACCGCCACATCAAAAATACTCCCGCTCACCACATAGATGAGTTTTCCCTGCGGGGATTTCAGCTGATAATGAAGTCCTCGGAGGGTTGCCTTCTTTGAATGGGAATGGTTATCCTGGACAAAGGGACCCATAATTCCAGCTTTCCCATATTTTTCCCCATGATACGCTTCCAGAAAAAACCCTCGAGGGTCATTGAAAACCTGAGGTTCAATCAGAATCACTCCGGGTAGTTCCAATTCAGTAAACTGCGGAGACACTTTTTTCACCTCTCTGTTCTGCGATAATGTCCATCAGGTATTCTCCGTATTCATTTTTCAGCATACCACCGGCAATCTGTTTCACCTGTTCTTCCGTTATGAACCGATTCCGGTACGCGATCTCTTCCACACAGGCCACCTTCAACCCCTGCCTTTCTTGAATCGCCTTCACGAAACTATTGGCCTGGTGCAACGATTCATAAGTTCCGGTATCTAACCACGCGAATCCCCTGCCAAGGAGCTCGACTCTCAGGTCCCCTCTTTTCAGATATTCCAGGTTCAGATCCGTAATTTCCAGTTCTCCCCTTGCAGAAGGCTTGAGATTTTCGGCAATGGAAACCACGTCGTTATCGTAAAAATAGAGACCTGGCACCGCATACTTGGATTTTGGATTTGCGGGTTTTTCTTCAATGTCCGTAACTTTCCCATTGCTGTCAAAATCCACAACGCCATATCTTTCCGGATCTTTCACAAAATAGCCAAAAATAATCCCGCCTTTCTCAAGGGCAGCGCATTTTGCAAGACGCTCCTGGAGGCCGTGACCGTAAAAGATGTTGTCCCCAAGAACCAGTGCAACGGAATCTTTCCCTATAAATTCCTTGCCAATAGTAAACGCCTGTGCCAGGCCTTCAGGGCGCGGTTGTTCTTCGTAGGAAAAGGAAAGCCCAAGCTGGGAACCGTCCCCGAAAAGCTCCTGAAACCTGGGCAGGTCTTCGGGAGTGGAGATAAGCAGTATCTCCCTTATTCCTGCCAGCATCAGAACCGAGAGGGGGTAATAAATCATCGGTTTGTCATAAACAGGCATAAGCTGTTTGCTCACAACCCTTGTAAGCGGGTAAAGCCTGGTGCCGGAACCACCGGCAAGGATTATTCCTTTCATATATAGTATTCACCTCAAGTCGTTCTTCGTGTTTCGTTATTCGTTCGTGCTTCGTTGCGTGTCGAAGCACAGCGGAGATCCCGCGGGACGCGGGATTGCTAGTTCCTGGTTCGTCATACTTGGACGTTCGATGTTGAACGTTTGTTCAGCGTAATTCATTAGTCGTTCGTCATAAAATCAATCACCTTTGCGCCTTTGCGTGAGGCAAATTCGTTCAACTACTGCCTTCCGTCAATCGCCCTTCTTCCCTTCATATGCCCTTATCCCAGCCCCGCAAACTGCACGCGGGATCTTCGACATACCAGTATTCCAGCATTCCAGCATCATCTCTTATTCCAGCATTATCTCTCATTCCAGCATCCCAGCATTATCTCTTATTCCAGCATTCCAGCATTATCTCTCATCCCAGCATCATCTTTCATCCCCATATTGTTCCAACATCCATGCCTTGTAGTCGCCGCTGAGCACCCGGTCAACCCAATTCCGGTTGTCAAGATACCAGGAGATGGTCTTTTGCATTCCCGTTTCAAAGGACTCCTCAGGTGTCCAACCCAGTTCTTCTCTGAGTTTTGTGCAGTCAATGGCGTACCTCCGGTCATGACCGGGACGGTCCTTGACAAAGGTAATCAATTTTCTTCTCGGCTTATCAAGGGCAGGCACGGGAAGATCGTCAAGAATATCGCAGATCATCTCCACGATCCGGATGTTCTCCATTTCACTGTTGCCGCCCACATTATAGGTCTCGCCCCTTTTCCCGCGATTCATGATCATCCATATGGCAGTACAATGATCCCTCACATAGAGCCAGTCTCTCACATTGAGGCCGTCACCGTAAACAGGAAGCGACTTTCCTTCAAGGGCGTTGAGAGTAATGAGGGGGAGCAATTTTTCCGGGAACTGGTATGGCCCGTAATTATTAGAACAATTGGAAATGGTCACGGGCAGACCATAGGTTTCGAAATAGGCTCGCACGAGATGATCGGAAGAAGCTTTAGATGCAGAATAGGGGCTGTTTGGTTTATAACAGGTCTCCTCGGTAAAATATCCATCGTTCCCCAGGCTCCCGAACACCTCATCCGTGCTGATATGATGAAAAAGTTCGATCCGGTCCTGATTCGCTCTGGCCAGTTCCAATAGAGTAAATGTGCCAACAATATTGGTCTGAATAAATGAGTCGGGTCTCACAATAGACCGGTCCACATGGGATTCGGCCGCAAAATGACAGACGGTGTCAATCTCGTATTCCTGAAAAACGCTTTCCATCTGTTCCCTATTACAAATATCCGCCTTCACAAAAACGTAGTCCTGAAAATCTTCTCCAATATCAGACAGGCTCTCAGGATTGCCGGCATAGGTAAGGCAATCCACATTGACTACCCTGCCGGAAAAATCGGATTCCTTTAAAAGAAATCGTATAAAATTGCTTCCGATAAAACCACAACCGCCGGTTACCAGAATATTCTTCATCCCATCACCTCTGACCCGGATAAACCGGGAATATTAGTTCACGAGTACTAGTTAACAGACCCCTTCTTCGACATTACGTTTCTCGCCATAGCCATTACCAACCGGATGTAATAATAAAATTTTTCATGGATCTTCCAGTATCCTTCAGCTCCTCTTGTAAATCCATAAAAGAGGGACTTTTGAAGGGACAGGATGCCCTCATTTCCTCCGTAGTAGGTCTTTCCCTTGCCAACAAATGCGGCCACATGGGCATCGCTTCCGCCCGTAACTCCAATGCTCACATTATCTTTTCTCATGGCATCGATCGCCGCGATATTGTATTTCACCCCCGAACCGGGAACAGCGTTCGTGCACTCAACGGCATCAAAAGGAACCGTCTTTATCAGATCCCCGCACCCTAATTGAACCCCTAACAGTTTGTTAAGCCACTTGGGTGAATAGGGATGATGGGCAACGGCAATCCCCCCCGCTTCATGAATCAACCGGACCGTTTCAGCGGCAGTCTTATCCTCAGGGATTTTTTTCATGACGAATAATGCGCCGATATGCCCGTCCAGAGAAGATATCTCTGTTCCGGGAACCACGGCGAGAGGCAATTGCCGTTCATGAACGAGTCTTCTTGCCGCAAACGCCCCCTCAATCTCATCATGATCCGTAATGGCAATGGCATCCAAGCCCATTTTCAGGGCCTGGTCAATGACTTTTGCCAAATCGTCCCCATCCGACCATTGCGTATGCATGTGGAGATCGGCCTCATTTTGAAGGACTATCCGCGTCTTATCCTTTATGCCCGTAAGGCGCAATTTCGGGAGATAGCATCGTTCGTATACTGTGGGCTCCCACACATCGAGCCCTTCAACCCGTTCCAGATCCTCAAGGGATTTCTCTTGGTACTCCTGCAGTTCCTGAAAATCAATCTCGTACTGCTTCAGATCAAAATCTTCCTTTTCCATGGCCTGCTCTTCTATTCTCTATTCATCCTCGTACACATTGGCGATGCAGCACAGGAAAGTTGCCCCCTCAAAATCACTTTCATTGCGCATACTGTGAGGTTCCATGCTGGGAACGAAAATGAAGTCATTGGGGCCTACGGTCTGTTCATGAATCACTGCATCCGTTTCCTGATCGTGCGAATAGACAATGAGATTCCCAGTAAGCATATACATAGTCTGCATGTAAAAATGTTTATGGATCGGAATCTCGCCTCCGGGCCCTATGGTAAAAAATCTGAGGCCATAGTCCGGCGATTCTTCCGGACCAGCCTGGCTCAGCCACCTGATTCCCACCTTTTTCACCTCTAACTTTTTTCCTCTGTAGGGAAAATTCTCTATCTTTTTTTCTTCCGTGTCATTTACATTCAGGATGTTCATAAGATCTCTCCTACCTTTGCTCAAAAAATAAATGCCCAATTATCCAAACTGCTTTAGCTTTTTACAGGACTCGATAAATAACACAACATTGCAGCATAATGCAAAAAGATTTCCGATCAACACGGATTTGATGATAGAGTCGCCCACCCAGCACTTTCCTATCAACAGGAAAAAGGAACATTTCACCTAAAAGATGTAATTAGCGGTTAGCCGTTAGCTATTAGCCGCACAAAATCAGTGATTTACGGCGCAATGGGTAAACTTCAAAAAGTGAGAATACCAACATGGAAAAAAGTTATTCAAATGATTGAGATCTCAAAGCTAACGGCTAATAGCTAAAAGCTAATTGCAGCTTTTAGATTTCACGATAATTCGCGACAAAACACTATTTTTTGGTGAGAACAAACACTCCGTCCCATTCTTCTCCCGGAGGTACGGGGGGAGATTCCTTGAAGGTCCGGCATCTTTCCATGTAAACCTCGGAAGGGGTTGTTTTCCCGTCAGGTATCCGCTCCAGCTTTGAGGCTTTTTCAAAACAATCTGTAGCATCATCCCATGCCATTTCCAGGTAGAGCGCCATCCCTTTTCCAAACAGATCCAAAAGTTCCCTTTCGTCAGCAGTTAACTCCCCTTTCATGGCACACAGCTCGTACACACGCACCGGCTTTGCTTTCCCTACCACAGTTATCCTATCGAGAAATCGGGTTTCCACCAGGTCCATGACGGTTTTCCTTTCTCCATCCGAGGCGATAATTTCACAGTCCAGGGTATATTCACTGACCATGACATAAACCCCGTACTGTTTTCCGGCCTCCTCCAGCCGGGCCGCCAGATTCACAGGGTCCCCCATCATAGTATAGTTCATCCGCATGGCGCTTCCCATATTGCCCACTACAATATCTCCAGTGTTAATACCGATTCGCATCTTCATCCCGTGTACAATCAGGGGCCATTTGTCGCCGGGGATCCATTCGTCCGGTCCTGCTCCCGTACTGTTCCTGTCCGTTTCATCCTCTTTGATTTTTTCAACCCGCCACTTTTCTATAAGCTCTCCGAGCGTACTCTGCATTCGAAGGGCCACCCGACAAGCCCTGAACGGATGGTCAGGAAGGCTCATAGGCGCCCCGAAAAAGGCAATGATGGCATCCCCTTCATACTTGTCCAACGTACCCTTTTCTCCAATAAGGATATCGGTCATGGCAGAAAGATAATCATTGATCAGCTCCACCAGCTGGTCCGCAGTCAGTTTCTCGGAAAACGTGGAAAATCCCTGTATATCGGTAAAATATGCCGTGATGGATTTGGTTTCCCCTCCAAGGGTGGGCATGGTCTTATTCAGGTACATCTCATCAATAATCTCAGGGGCAAGATAGCTCGAGAAAGTGGCCTTCAAGAACTTTTTGTCCTTTCTTTCCGTCAGGATTTTCAGGACAACCGTGGAAATGAAAATAATAAGGTTTGCAAAAACCAAAGGGACGGTGGTTAAAAACAAGTTATGGTTCTTAAACAACAGAAACCCTGTAACAAAAGTACCCAAAAGGATCACAACGGCAATAAAACTCCCCCATCGAATGCTGAAGAAACCATAAAGCAAGCAAGACAGAATCGACAGACCAAGGAGTATGGAGAAATCAAGACGGGGTATATCCCATGACATGAAAAGCGGGTTCCGCGTCACAATAGTATTGAATGAATTGATAATGGCGTTAATACCGGTCATTGACCCATAAGGAGTCTGCTGAATGTCACCAAGTCCCAGAGCGGTGGCTCCAGTAAAAATGAACTTGTTGTAGTATTTCTGAAATCCTCCGCGATAAAGATCGAGAAGAGAAAGCACCATCTCCTTTTCGCTGAGAAAATACTCCACGGGCTGCCCAACTGCTTTTCCGAATTCCGGATATAAATCCATAAGGGAGCTGAATTTCTCCATAGAAACGTCGGCGTTCATGAAAAAGATAGCATAAAAGAAATATTTCCCCTCTTCGGGATACCTGTTCATGTACTCTTGAAGGATATCCTCTTTGAGCACGTTTTCACCGAGATCATTTTCCGCCTGTTCATAGATTTCCCCTGCCTTTTTTTCACAATAGGCGAGAAACCATTTTCTAAGGGACGAGATATCATAATCCGCCTTTATTTCACCCTCTTGGTTCAACGCAGGAATTCGCGGAAGATCTTCAATTTGGTAGACTTCCTTATAGCTCTCCGTGGGGATTGTGGTTACGCCCCGTGGTTCTCCATCTGAGGCATCGATAAAATATCTCTTTTCCCTGCCTGCATAGTTGATGGTAAAAAAACCGGGCACAGGCGTTTTGATCTCCACATCTCTCTTTTCGTAATAGACGGCAAGAATCTTTTTTGACCCGGCCATTTTCGCCGCATCGTACACTTCCCACCCTTCGATAATTTCATGGGATTTGTCATCTTTTACGAGAAGATGCACCGGAAAAAGAGGAATTTTCTCATCGGTCTGCACACCCAAAACGAGCTGATTATACAAAAAATTATATAGCTCCCGTTTGTATTTTAACGCCTCTGGAGGCGTTGGGTTCTCGATCAATTTTTGGAGGGATTGAAAATCTTCAAGAACAACAAGAGGTTGGTGAGATTCGGGATCCAGGATTGGCGCCTTTGCCGATTGCAGAGTTACTTTTTGAGGAGTCAAAATAACATCTTCACTGGAAACCCGGTAGAACCTTCGAGCGAGGGAAAGGACCACCGTGAATATGTTGCGATAACTTCCGTCATTCATCCGGTAGGTATAGTAGAGCGGAAAAGATCGAGCCACCCCATCGTCATCGGGAAGGACATTAATGACTGCAGGGTGGGCATTTCCTATAAAATCACTTTTTATTGGTTCCAGGGAATGGAAAGTAACGATGCTTTCATTTTCTTTCACAGGCAGGGAATGGTTCTTAACAATTTCTTCATTAAACCGGATTCGGTCATAATATGCATCAGGCAACCCCGGTCGGGCATGTTCCACAAGTTGAAGATCCAGATAGACATTGTCATATTTTTTGAGTGCTTCGGAGAAAACGCCATCCATTTGAGAAAATGCGGTCTCCACTTTTTCGAGAACCCCCGCATCCTCTCTGAGGCCTTCACGAACGAATTCCGGGACCGATTCGTCTTTGGCAAAAACCACATCAAAAAAGACTGCTTTCGGTGAGAACTTCTCAATATTGTCAAGAAATCGCCCGTGTACATAGCGTTTCCATGGCCATTTTCCAATAACGGCAATGGAATCCTCATCATATCCCAGAAGCCTTACCTGGTCAGATACGAGGGGATTTTCCTCATGAACGTCGTATTCTCTCATGAAGAAAAACCCATCGAGCATAGCCCGTTCCATATTGAGAAACAGCCTTGTATACGTGGAAATAAAGTAAATCAGGCCAAAGGAAATGAGGCCTATGGATAGGAGTAAAATTATTTTTTTCAACATGGGAAGACCTCCACACGTTCCGGTTTATCCAAGTTAAGCATTATACATAATGAAAAGGCTTGTTTGTCAAGGAAACTGATGGTAAAAGAGCCATAAAGCACTGCAAGACCTATCGAACGACTTAATCACACCACAAACTTGGAGGAAAACAAACTGGCCAGGGTTCTACTTTTGAATCCGCCCCATCCTGAAGGAAAAGGACTCACGCGAGAGAGGCGATGCACCCAGGAGGCTGGAGTCTGGGCTACCCAGTGGCCACCGGTAACCCTTGCAACGGCTGTGGCTCTTCTGGAAAAAGACCAACATACTCTGAAGGTCTTTGACTGCCCTGCGGTGAAATGGGATCAAAAAAAACTGCAGACCGAAATACAGGCTTTTCAACCCCGCTTTGCCTTCTGGAACACCGCAACGCCTACCCTCGATCATGATCTTCACCTTGGATCCATCATCAAAAAAGCGGCGCCAAACGCAACGACCGGAGTTATGGGCACACACGTCAGCGCATTGCCTGAAGTAGCCCTGCGACATTCCGGTGTAGATATGGTTATACAAAGGGAACCGGAAGGCACTATTCGGGAAATCTGCGGGGAAAATTTACCGGATTGGGAAGACATTCCCGGCATCGCATACCGGAACGACCTTCCCCACAGTTTTTGTGAAAACCCGACACGGGAATTTTTGAAACCGGAAGATATACCGGCACCTGCCTGACATTATATGGACACGGATGTTTATCTACTCCCTCTCAAAGGAGCACGGTTCCTGATTGTAGCCCCCATAAGAGGATGTCCTTTCCCGTGCAGTTTCTACACCGGTCCTCTCTATTACGGCAGGAAATGAAAAGATACCAGGGCCATGTGTACTTTCATTACAACTATTGGTGCAATACCATGAACAAACGAAACCAGAACCTCTGCCAGTCCATTCGGGACAAATATAACCTGGAAGAAATTATAACAGCTAGAGAACAAAATTACGAATATGGGCTATACAAGATGACTTTTAAAGAGGAGTAGACTCGCCATTGGTCATTATTGGTCATTGGTCATTGGTCATTGGTCATTGGTCATTGGTTCCCTGCCACAAACCACTGCTCACTCGTCACTGGTCACTTACCATTATTCACTGGCAACCGCCAACTGTCCATTAATCACTGACCGCTGCTGCCTACTGAGCATTCATCTCCCCGCAACAGAATCAGCAATATTTTTCCGGTTTCTCCTTGACTGCAACTCACTTTTCATATAGCATATTAAAATACACTAAAAGCAACTGCGACATCCATCCTCAAAACCTCGGTTTTTTGTCCACCACTCATAATTTGCTCGCGACCATGTAAACTCCCGGGGATTTAGGAAAAAACAATAGGAAAATAATGAAAAACCATACGATCAAGGCAAAACTTATCAAAATACTTGAAATATCCCCTCCTTTGAAAGAAATCTTCATTTCCATGGAATCCGTTGATGAAAAGAGAATGAAGATAAGGCAATTTCTGGGAGACATGCAAAACGCCATCTTTGATATTGATGGAACAATTCCACCCTTGGAATGGGTCTTGGAACGGGATGCCATCAACGTGTTACGAGGCATCTTCTCACCAAGGAGTGAACGACTGGCCAATTATAGTTTGCTCGAATACATCAATGATCTATTGCACAGGAACGACCTGAAAGGTTTCATCAAACCGGAACAGGGCTTTTTTGCGGAACTGGAGCACCTTTTAAAAGGCCTTATGGGGAAAACAGGCGTTTATCCAAAAACCGTTCCCGCTTTTACACGACACGAAGGAAAAAAAGCGGCCGTTCTTAGGTCCGCGGATCTTTCAAGAATGGCCCGGACAGCGACACAGTTTATAGACCGTTACCCGTGCGGACTGGACCATGGAGCTATCAGAAGACGCAGCAACAATAAATCTCGGATACTTAAATATTTTGATGCCACGGAATTTGAATGGGAGAGCTGGAAGTGGCACACCAAACACATTATTCGCAACGTAGATACACTGGGTGACCTGATCAAACTCACCGATGAAGAACGCGAAGCGGTAAGGCTGGCCAGAGAGTTCAAAATCCCCTTCGGCATCACCCCGTACTATCTTTCCCTTATGGATTACAGATCAAACAGAGTGCGAGACAGGGCAGTGCGCGCCCAAGTCATTCCAAGCTTGAATTATGTTCTGCAAATGAAGAAACTGAAGGACGGCCAGGAACGCTCCATGGACTTCATGCTTGAAAGGGATACATCTCCAATTGAAGGGATCACGAGACGATATCCGATGATCGTTATTCTCAAACCAATTCTCACCTGCCCCCAGATATGCGTTTACTGCCAGAGAAACTGGGAAATCGAAGATGTCTATTCTCCGAACGCAGCTCTTGGCGAGAAAAAACTGGAAAAGGCCATCCAGTGGATCGCAGACACGCCCGAAATCCGTGAAGTCCTCATCACGGGAGGCGACCCCCTCCTGCTGTCAAACGCAAAAATCGAACACATGTTGTACAGACTCTCCAAAATATCTCACGTGGAAAGAATTCGGATCGGCACGCGAACACCAGTCACCCTTCCCCAGCGAATTACTGACTCTCTTGTTCGGGACATTAACCATTTTCATAACCCGGGCAAGAGAGAAATCCTCATCGTTACCCATTTTGAGCATTCCTACGAAATCACCCCGCAGGCCATGCGGGCCGTGCAGAAATTCCGGCGTTACGGTATGGAAGTGTGCAACCAGATGGTTTACACCACATACAATTCCAGAAAGTTTGAAGCGGCGGCCCTGCGAATGAAACTGCGGAGCATAGGCGTCAGTCCCTACTACACGTTCAACACCAAAGGGAAGGAAGAAACCGACGATTACAGGGTCCCGATCCCAAGACTGCTTCAGGAGCAACAGGAAGAGGCACGTTTGCTTCCCGGATCCGTTCGGACGGACGAGATCGTTTTCAATGTGCCGGGATTAGGCAAGAACTACCTGAGAGCTGTTCAAAACCGCGATATTATTTCCATATTGCCGAACGGCAGCCGGATGTATGAGTTCCATCCCTGGGAGAAAAAACTGACCATTGCGGATACATACGTGTATACGGATGTCCCCATATATAACTATCTAAGAAGGCTGAAAGCATTGGGCGAGGAGATCTCGCGTTACAGAACAATCTGGTATTATTATTGAGGGAGTTTTCGGAGCATGGAAGAACTGAATTATATCAAGATAACTACCGGCCTTTTTATTATGCTGAATCCGTTTGTGCTCATCCCGGTTTTCCTCGCCCTTACAGGGGGAATGACCAAGGCAGAACGGATGAAAGTAGCATCGACTACTGCCATATCGGTCCTGCTAATCATGCTCATCGCCGTCTTCGCGGGGAATCATATATTGTCCTTTTTCGGCATTACAGTGAGTGACTTCCGCATTGCCGGAGGACTTCTGATTCTGCTGATGGCGCTTTCAATGGCAAGGGCAAAAGAAGAGGGAATGCGTTACAGTGACAAGGAACATACGGAAGCCCAGTCAAAAGACACAAATATCGGGGTCGTCCCCCTTTCCATTCCCCTGATGGCAGGCCCAGCGGCCATGAGTGTTGCAATTATTGACGCGGGAATATGCACTACCTTTTTTTCAAAATCCGTCCTGATAGGAATTATCATCTGTTTATCGGCGGTACTCTGGTTAGCCATGTTCCTTGCAGAAAAGATTGCAAAGATTCTGGGCCATACCGGACAGCAAGTCCTCACCCGTATTATGGGCCTCATCCTGCTGGCGCTAGCCATCGAGTTCATCGTTGTAGGAATCACCCAGGCCTTTCATCTCAAGTAGATTTTTCCACAATGGACCTGATTTCCTGAATAATCGGCCCGTCCTCTTCCCACAATTTACAGCTGTTTACAAGACTGGAAAGCCCTTGGAACTCTTCCAGCGAACCGGGAAGGGGTTGCTTTTTCCTCGATCGGTGGGTCCAGTAACCATGGAGTGCGGCTGTGCCCATCACCACGACAAGATGGGTAAGATGGTTGCAGCCTTTCACCCCGCCCAGCATATGACGTACCTTTTCGCTATATCCGGAAACGATAGTCGTCCCTTTCAATTTCTTCACACTTTCCTGCGTGGTACGACAAAGATGATGGGGAATCTGAGGCATTTCGGCCTCAGCGTCCATGATCGTAACCGGCCAGCCGCCCACGAGCAGTCGAACACAGAGGTGATGGATAACCCCAGCAGGACGTTTCTGTCCGTTCCAGTGATATCCTTCGATCAACCGGTCATCTTTCAACCACCCCTCAACCACAAGACGGCCGTCTTCAAGGGGAAATGTCCGCAAACGCATCCGTCGTTGGTGCACGGGGCTGCTTTTTATCAGATCTTTTATCGTGCTCATTTTAGGCTTCTTCACCCGATACAATGTTCGGGTGCCTGACTTTTCTGTAATAGGATTCGGAAAGATAAATGGCAGCCAGCGGGTTGTGACCAGTTACACGGTCTTTTACGGCCAAAACGGTTACAGGCGCCTTGGAATATTTAAAAAAAAGCGAGTCGTGGCCTACACAAAGCCCCAGCAGGATGTTGAATTCCGTCTCTTCATGATTCAATAGTTTTGCCTGGTATACGGGATTGCACATGGCCTCATCGGTACCTTGAAAAATCTTTTCCTCTTCTTTGATCCCTATAACATCTTTGGACGTCCGGCCGGCCTTGCAGAGAACAGATGCTACCTCAAATCCGTTTTCCTGCAAAATCTCTTCCACAATTGCAGCCTCTTTTGTCAATCCGAGGCAGAAAGCAAGTCCAAGTCTTTGGTATCCCATCTTCCTCGCAAACTCACAGATTTCGACAATCCTTGTCTTGCTCGGCTGCATGACGTAAGGACGCTGGTGGCGGTTCTGATAACATTCAGCCTCCTGGATAGAAGCATTTCGTGCAAATTCTCTCACATCGGATGCTGCATACTCTTTGTTGGATTCCTTCAACACCTGATCACGAGTCAGAGTGGGGCAGCCTTTCGCACCTTTTCCCTTTTCCGTTTGGCAATTTCTTTCTTTGATTTCCACACGACAGGATGCGCATGAAGGAAGAATTTGCTTTTCTTTTGTTTCCATTAAAACTCCCTAGGATAAAACTCGTTACTCGTTGCTGGTTACCGGTTACACGTCACTGGTTGCTCGTTCCCATGCTCCAGCGTGGGAATGCGAAGTTTCTTTCTCGATCAGCTCCTACTTTTAAGCGGGAAGGCGGCGTTCGCGTGAAACATTTAGAAACTGGAAATTTAAACCTGGTCGAAGATCCCGTCTTTATCGGGGAAACTGAGTGTTTCAAACCCGACACCTGACACCCGAAGCCTTTTCTTCTCTGCGTCTCTGCGTCTCTGCGCGAGAACCCTTATAAAAAGAGAAAGCTCAATTTCACCGGAAAAGAGCAATCCCCAAAACAAAGGAGATCAAGCCAAAAAGACGAATTGTCTCTTGGCTTGCACTGAAAAACCACCACTCCATAATAGCCCTGGCCTGATCTGTCGACGTCACAAAAAAATAAATCCCTTTGGCTATCCCTGCAAGCCCCAGAATAAATGGCAACCATAAAAAACATTCTCCGCTGAAAGCCCCGGCAATGAGGATAATCCCGAAAGCAAGTGGAACAAAGGACAGCTTTTTCAGGTTTTCAACAAGAAACGTTTTTCTGTATAGTTCACGAGTTCGTTCTGTAAAAATCAACAGAAAGATACCACTGACAACCATACAAATTCCGATAATATTCACTAAAACATACATACCCGTTCCCTCCTTGCTTGAACCGTTTCAGATTTTATTGCACACCGGAAACCGTTAATCAAGGGATTTTGCTTGAGATTGCTTTTCACTGAGCATATATTGCTGAGCATACAGGCGTTCACGCCTTTTTAAAAGATCCTAAAATAAGGGCATTTGTATGGCGAACCATTCCATCGTAGTTGATTTAGGCCTTACGGAATACACCTTCTGCTGGAAACTCCAGCAAGGTCTTCACGAAGCCAGAAAGAGAAATCTCATCCCGGATTGTCTTGTCCTCGTGGAACATCCCCGAGTCATGACGTTTGGAAGGGGAAAAAATCGCGGCAACCTGCTCGTTTCACAACAGGTTCTTGTCGACCATGGAATTCCCTGTGTGGATATTGAAAGGGGAGGAGATGTAACCTATCACGGCCCGGGCCAACTCATTGCCTACCCTATTTTTGCATTGAAAAACAATGGCATCTCGGTTTTGGATTTCGTCGAGCGCCTTGAGGAGATTATGATACAGATGCTGCAAACCTACGGGATCCCCGGGAGAAGAGATCCCAGGAATCGCGGCGTATGGGTAGAAGGAAAAAAAATAGGCTTTGTGGGAATTGCTATCAGAAAAGGAATCAGCTTTCACGGACTTGCCCTGAACGTAAATCTCGATCTCTCCCCTTTCCATATGATCAACCCCTGTGGATTACATAATGTTGCAATAACCTCCATGAAAGATCTTTTAAAAACTCCAACCCCAATGGAACCTCTTAAAGAACAGTGTATCTCGCTGCATGAGAAGATCTTCGATTCTTCCCTGAAAAAAACAACATTAGAGGCATTGATAAAAATACTGGCTCAAAACGACTGTCTGCAAGACGATGCAGGAGAAAAAATACCATGAAAAAGAACCAAAAGCCCTTTCCCCCCAAACCGGAATGGCTCAAAAAAAGGATTTCCTCGGGAAATTCTTATGACAGCGTCATCCATCTTTTGAAAGAATCCTGCCTGCATACTGTCTGTGAAGAAGCGAACTGTCCTAACTTAGGCGAGTGCTTTTCACAAGGGACCGCCACCTTCATGATTATGGGAAATCGCTGCACTCGGAATTGCACCTTTTGTGCAGTGATCCACGGAAGGCCCGAACCCCTGGACATGGAAGAACCCGAAAAAGTTGCCTCAGCAATAAAAACCCTGCAGCTGAAATATGCGGTTATTACTTCCGTTACCCGAGACGATCTTCCTGATGGCGGCGCTTCTCATTTTGCCCTGACAATCAAGGCAATCACACGTCGAAACCTTCAAACAGCAGTCGAAGTGCTTATTCCTGATTTTCAAGGATCGAGAGAAGCCCTCGAGATCGTATTGGAAGCACACCCTCATATCCTGAACCATAACGTGGAAACCGTACCCAGGCTCTATAGCCAGGTAAGGCCCCAGGCCGATTACAGGCAGTCATTGGATGTACTGCACCGGGCACACCTGGCCCCAGGAACAAAAGCTACGAAATCAGGGATTATGTTGGGACTTGGGGAGAAGCCGGAGGAAATATTGTCACTTTTTGACGATCTTCTTGAGGCAGGATGCAGAAATCTTACCATTGGGCAGTATCTGGCGCCTTCTGTAAAACACCACCGAGTGCACCATTTCTTTCACCCGGATGAATTCGCCAAATGGGAGGAAACCGCTTATGAATCAGGCTTTAAGGCGGTCGCCTCGGGACCTTTTGTGAGGAGTTCCTACCATGCAGCGGAAATGTTCGAACTGAACGCTTAGATGCCACACGCGATTTTCTCACGCAAAGGCCCAAAGCCGCAAAGAAAGTAGAGCCGTTAGAGGTGCCTAAAACATATCACGCCTAGTTCGCGTATATAAAAACGCTTTTGCCAGCATCTTTAATCTTCGCGGCTTTGCGCCTTTGCGTGAGGCCTTTTCTTTCTTTGCCCACTTCACCGAGCATATTCCACAGCCCTTGTTTCACGGATTACCACAACCCTTATCTGTCCAGGGTAGGTCAGTTCCTTTTCTATCTTCCGTGAAATATCTTTACAAAGCAGGTATGCCTGGTTATCGTTTACTGACTTCCCCTCCACCATAATCCGGATCTCTCGTCCGGCCTGTATGGCATACGTCTTATTCACACCGTGAAAAGAACCGGCGATTTCTTCCAGCTTTTGAAGGCGCTTCACGTACGACTCCAGCATCTCCTGTCTAGCCCCCGGCCTGGCCCCTGAAAGGGTATCCGCAGACTGCACCAGGACAGCCAGTACCGATTCCGGTTCAATGTCTTCATGGTGGGCGGCAATGGCGTGAATCACTTCATCTGATTCACCATATCTTTTGGCGAGGTCGGCTCCTATGGCGGCGTGCGGCCCCTCTACTTCATGATCCACGGCCTTACCAATATCATGCAATAACCCAGCCCTCTTAGCCTGTTTCACATTGAGCCCAAGTTCTGCAGCCATAATACCGGTTAGAAAACTCACCTCCCTCGAGTGCTGCAGAACGTTCTGCGCGTAACTCGATCGGTATTTCAAACGGCCGATCAGTTTGACAAGTTCGACGTTTATTCCATGGACACCCACATCAAAGGTTGTCTGCTCTCCAGCTTCCTTAATACTCGCTTCTACTTCCTTGTTTACTTTGTTGACGATTTCTTCAATTCTGGCAGGGTGAATCCTTCCATCTTCGATAAGCCGCTCAAGAGAGATCTTCGCAACCTGCCTCCTGACCGGGTTGAAGCCAGACAAGATAACGGCTTCCGGAGTGTCGTCTATAATAAGGTCTATACCGGTAGCAGCCTCAATTGCACGGATATTCCTGCCTTCTCTACCGATAATTCTGCCTTTCATTTCTTCATTTGGCAAATTGACAACGGAAACGATCCTTTCAGCCGCATAATCTCCGGAATATTTTTTTACCGCAAGGGCGATAATTTCCTGCGCTTTGCGATCGGCATCCGCCTTGGCCTCATTTTCGATCCGCCTGATGGTCTTTACCCCATCGTGCCTGGCTTCCTCCTCCATCGATTTAATAAGGGTCAACTTGGCTTCGTCCCCCGACATGCCGGCCACTTTTTCCAACTGCATTCTTCGGTCAACAATAAGCTGATTGTATTCCTTATCTTTTCTCTTGATATCCCCTTCAATTCTGTCAATATTCTTTTCTTTGTCAACAACTTTTTCTTCTCTTTTTTCTACAAGTTCCATCTTTTTATCGAAAATCTCTTCCTTCTTATGAAACCGTTTTTCCCGAAGCCCAATCTCTTCTTTCTTCTCTTTTGTTTCTTTTTCAAACTCAACCTTCATTTGATAGAGCGTATCTTTCGCCTGAAGAGCAGCTTCTCTCCTGGTCGTTCCAGCTTCTTTCTCGGCCTCTGCAAGAATCTTTTTCGAGTGCTGTTCTATCGTCTCGAATCGGCTCTCCACGAGCTTTTTTCTGAGAAAAAAGCCGATGAACAGTCCACCTACGATCCCCGCAGCAATTATTGAAATCACATATATAATATTCATACCTATTTTAAACTCCTAACCCATAGAGGAGAAAGCAAAATCATGAATTGGCATTCTTTGTAATGCAGTTACAAGGGGGAAATACCGAAGGGAAATGAAAGAAGAGACACATTCAGGACAAACAGTACGCAAACGAAAAAAAAGACAGGCCCATAAAGATGCCTTTAAAAAAAACGACGGCACATCATAGTTTTCAATTATACATCAACATGTTATAGAATTATGAGAACCATGTAACCATAGTACTTCAGCTTGTCTTCAAAAACTATATCTTTCACGTTTACCGTGTAATGTTATCAGTTTGCCTCATTCAGCACTTTTCTCTATATCCCGGTACCCTAATTCGACTCCCCCTAAATCTACGTTCTGGGTAACCGAATCGATCTGAAAATTTAATGAACGCACGCGGTCATCAATATTTTTCACCACTTCATCGCGTTCTTTACGCAGTTGAAAATAGTCACTGGCAATATAAAACGCTGCAAGTATAGCAGCTTTACTCTCTGTGAGATTTTCCGCACTGCTTCTTATTTCATCCAGCCTATCGTTTACAAATTCCGCTATTTTCTTTACAAAAGACTCATCTTCATCACTTCTTAAAAGATATTCATGGTCGAGGATTCTTATCCTGATAGGCTTTTCCATTTAATACCATTTTTGAAATGTTTGCGTTTTGGGGGCCCTCTCAGCAAGTTAATACAACTTTCTGAATCCCCTATAAGCTTGTCTGCCAGAAAAAGCTTCGATGAATCATATAGTAACCCAAAGCCTGAGCTTCTTTTATGTTTCGACAAGCTCTATTTTTTCAAGGAGAGAAATAATTCTCTTTTTTGCCATATCTTTAACAGTTTTGGAACTCTCGACCTGCTGAGAAAGGTCTGTAATTTTTCCCTCCTGTATATCCAACTTTTCTTTAAGAACATCCTTATCGCCCTTTAACGTCATAATTGTGTCGATAAGAATTTCTACTTTATCTTCAAGTAATTTAAGCTGATCCGATTCTTCTTCCGTGGTTCCGGAATTCCACACGGGGTACTGTTTGATGTCTTCATCTGTCATAATTCATTAAACCTCTCAATTCTGGGAGTTATCTTGTGAGGGAAGCCCCATAACCCTCCGGCAGTCATTTGCTTTATTGATTTAACCTTTTCACAAAATTTTGCGGCTGACTATTAAGCCAAGCTTCCTCATACCTAAATTTTCATAACTACGACTAATTATTTTATCCTTGAATACGAAAAAGGTCAACAAATAAAAAAAGGCAGGCCCAAAAGGACCTGCCTCAAATAAAAAAAAAGCGTCAGCTTATCACATCTTTTTTTCAGCTACTCGAATGCGAGCAATAGCCCTTTTCAATGCAATCTCAGCCCGCAGAAAATCGAGATCTTCCTTTCCACGATCCATAGCCAGTCTTTCATTGGCCCTTTCCAAGGCTTTACGCGCTCGCTCAAGATCAATCTCTGCAGCCGCTTCAGCAGCATCGACCAGAATGGAGACCTTATTATCCGAAACTTCGGCAAAACCAGTAGTCACAAAAAACCGTTCGGTCTTGCTTCCCGAAGAATACCGAAGTTCTCCAGGATCAATCCCTGTTAGAAAGGGCACGTGGCCTTCCAACACCCCAAATTCTCCCATAGATCCCGAGGCAACGACAATTTCCACCTCCTGGCTGACCATAACCTTCTCAGGGGTTACCACTTCCAGGTGTAATTTTCCCATGGGTCATTCCCCCTATTTACTGGCAGCAGCCATCTCTTCTGCTTTTTCCTGTGCCTGCTCGATGGTACCCACCATATAAAATGCATTTTCGGGCAGATCATCATGCTTTCCTTCAATGATCTCCTTAAAACCCTTCACAGTTTCGGCTACAGGCACATAAGCGCCAGCTTTTCCCGTAAACGTTTCCGCCACATGGAACGGCTGCGAAAGAAATCTCTGAATCCTTCGCGCCCTGGCAACGACAATTTTGTCTTCATCAGACAATTCATCCATCCCGAGAATAGCAATAATATCCTGCAAGTCTTTATATTTCTGCAGAGTCTGCTGAACCTGTGTGGCGGTACGGTAGTGTTCTTCACCGATAAAATTCGGATCCAGAATTCGAGATGAGGAATCAAGGGGATCCACAGCAGGATATATACCAAGCTCCGTCAATGGCCTGGAGAGAACAACCGTTCCGTCCAAATGCGCAAAGGTGGTAGCAGGAGCAGGATCTGTAAGGTCATCAGCAGGCACATAGACACACTGTACAGACGTAATGGATCCTTTCTTTGTGGAAGTAATCCTCTCTTGAAGAGCACCAAGATCTGTTCCCAGAGTAGGCTGATATCCAACAGCGGAAGGAATACGACCAAGCAACGCAGACACCTCAGCACCAGCCTGCGTAAACCGGAAAATATTATCAACGAACAGCAGAACGTCCTGACCTTTTTCATCTCGGTAGTATTCAGCAGCAGTCAGTGCGGAAAGAGCCACTCTTGCCCGAGCACCGGGCGGTTCCGTCATCTGACCGTAAATGAGTGCGGCCTTTGGCAGAACCCCTGATTCTTTCATCTCCATATACAGGTCATTGCCTTCACGGGTCCTTTCACCCACACCCGCAAAAACACTGATACCACCATGCTGCATGGCGATGTTATGAATCATTTCCATCATAACCACTGTTTTCCCCACGCCGGCGCCACCGAACATCCCCATTTTACCACCTCTGGGGAATGGGACCAGCAGGTCAATGACCTTTACACCCGTCTCAAGAACTTTAACCGAAGTGTCCAGTTCATCAAAAGCCGGAGCGGGTCTATGGATCGGATAGAATTCCGTGGCATTTACAGGCCCCAGACCGTCAACTGGTCTTCCCACCACGTTGAGGACACGCCCGAGACCGGGGTCCCCCACAGGCATTAGAATCGGCTTTCCCGTATTTCTAACTTCCATTCCCCTCACAAGACCGTCCGTCACGTCCATAGCGATACAACGAACCACATTGTCACCCAGGTGCTGTGCAACTTCCACAACCAGGTTATCTTCAGTGTCGTTAATCGTCGGATTTGAGATATAGAGCGCTGTTAAAATTTCCGGGAGTTCCCCGTCTGCGAACTCCACGTCAACGACCGGACCAATGACTTGGATTAATTTGCCCTCATTCATGGTTAAACAAAGACCTCCTTATAGTTTAAAAACCATTATCCCTTCAATGCCTCGGCGCCGCCCACAATATCCATCAGTTCAGCAGTAATAGCAGCCTGTCGAGCTTTGTTGAACACCAAGGTAAGATTTTCTACAAGTTCATTACAATTTTTGGATGCATTGTCCATAGCCGCCATACGAGCGGCATGTTCACTGGTTTCATTCTGCAGAAAGGCGTTATAAATCTGCACACTGATGTGCTTCGGAAGCAGCTCAATCACCAAAGATTCAGGATCAGGTTCACAAAGGTACTCAGCCTGCTCCTGGGTAGATTCAGCAGCTTCTTCTGTTTTAGGAGGCTCCACGGGGATCAATTTCACCAACGTAGGAATTTGCCTGCCCATTCCAGCAAAACGGCTGTACATCAAATAAACTTCGTCCACCTCATCGTTCAGATACCGATCGATCATTCCTCGCGTCATCTGGTTGATAAACGAGATGTCAACATTTCCGTAGACATCCACGAAGCTGTCCAACAGTTCGTACTTTCGCTTACGAAAGTAGTCCCTTCCTTTTTTGCCCACGGTAATAAGCCCGGTATCCTTACCTTTCCCCTTCTCCTCCTTAACCCATTTCTCCGCTAGATGGATCAGGTTGGAATTAAAACTTCCGCAGAGGCCTCTATCTCCGGTAAAGTGAAGCAGCGCCACCTTTGAAACAGGTTCTTTCTTCACAAGAAGGGGATGTATATCCGGTTCAATCCTACTCGCCAGATTTCCAAGCACTTCAGCAAACTTCTTGGCGTATGGTTCAAAACTCTCCATCCTCATCTGAGCGCCACGAAGTCTCGCTGCGGCCACCATATTCATGGCCTTGGTTATCTGCCGTGTCTTCTTTACCGCGCTTATCTTTCTTTGAATATCATTTAAGGTTGCCATGTGGCCTTTCTCTCTTTTTTTCTCAAGTTTATTTCATTTCACCTGAGGAGCCAAAATGGTACCGCAAGTGAACAAACCTTCGCTAAACCCCGTACACATCAATTTCTTTTCTTGACGCGAAAGGCTCCAGCGGTTTTGGCCATTCAACCAATTTGGATGTCAATCAGGCAGCCGGCTGAAAAATAGTCGCAAAATCATCCAGCGCCTTTTTCAATTTTTCATTCGTCTCGTCGGAGATATCGCCTTTCTCCTTAATATCTTCCAGGAGGCCACCATGTTTACCGGCCATAAATTCCAACATCTGCGTTTCATATTCAGAGACGGCCTCTTCCGGCCATTTGTCAAGGTATCCATTTGCTCCCGCGAAAAGGATGGCGACTTCCTGTTCCCCCGACATGGGATGGAACTGGGGCTGTTTCAGGACTTCAACCAGTCTCCGTCCTCTGTTGAGCTGTTGCAGGGTCGCCTTGTCCAAGTCGCTTCCAAATTGAGCGAAAGCCTCCAACTCCCTGAACTGAGCCATATCCAGTTTCAGCGATCCAGCCACCTTCCGCATAGCCTTGGTCTGGGCAGCACCACCCACCCGAGAAACGGAAAGCCCCACGTTGATGGCAGGTCGAACACCGGAGAAAAACAGGTTCGGCTCAAGGTACACCTGGCCGTCGGTAATGGAGATAACGTTTGTGGGGATATAGGCGGATACGTCACCAGCCTGGGTCTCAATAATGGGCAGAGCAGTCAGGGAACCGGCCCCAAGCTTGTCGTTCACTTTGGCAGCCCGTTCAAGCAGACGCGAGTGATTATAAAAAATATCTCCCGGGAAAGCCTCACGTCCGGGTGGGCGTCTCAGGAGAAGAGACACCTGCCGATATGCCGTGGCCTGTTTTGAGAGATCATCATAGATAATCAGGGCATGTTTTCCCTGGTCCCGATAATATTCCCCTATGGCACAACCGGCATAAGGGGAAATAAACTGCTGCGTTGCAGGGTCACTGGCGCACGCTGCTACGACGGTTGTATATTCCATGGCGCCATGTTTCTCAAGAATATCCACCACCTGGGCAACCGTCGACTTTTTCTGACCAGTGGCAACATAGATACAATAAACATCCGTATTCTTCTGATTTATAATGGCATCAACACAGATAGCCGTTTTACCGATCTGCCTGTCGCCAATGATGAGCTCGCGCTGCCCCCTGCCAATGGGAGTCATCGCATCAATGGCTTTGATACCGGTATACATGGGCTCGGAAACCGACTGGCGATCGATGACACCGGGGGCAACCATTTCGAGTCGATTGAACTCCGTCGCTTCTATAGGGCCCTTGCCATCGAGGGGTTTTCCCACGGCATCGATAACCCTTCCCAAGACCGCTTCCCCAACAGGAATCTCGGCGATCTTCCCCGTTCTTTTCACCGTATCGCCTTCTTTGATCTTGTAGTCTTCACCCATAATGGCAACGCCCACGTTATCTTCTTCCAGATTGAGGCAAAGACCAAAAATGCCACCGGGAAACTCAACCATTTCCATAGCCATGGCCTTTTCAATCCCGTAGACACGAGCAATACCGTCACCTACGGAAAGGACGGTTCCGGTCTCACTCACTTCGACCTTCTTTTCGTAGTCTTTAATCTGGTCCCGGATTATCTGACTTATTTCTTCTGCTCTGATCTCCATTATTTTTATTCACCCCTTTTTAATGATTCTTTTAGCCCGTCCAGCTGTGCCTTGACACTTCCGTCCAATACCAAATCCCCTATTTTCACGATGAGTCCCCCTATGAGAGACTCATCCTGTTTCACAACGGTTTTTACCTCTTTTGAGGTGAGATTCTTGAGGGTTTCCACCAATTTTGAAGCCGCTTCCGTTTTCAGTGGTCTGGCCGTTATAATTTCAGCACGGGAAATATTCAAAGATTCATCCGTCAATTTTGAATAGTAGTCTGATATTTCGGCGATTCCTCCGATCCTGTTTTTATCCAACAGAATCCGCAGGAAATTCTTGACCAGATCGGAAGAGGTGTTCGTCTTCAAAATAGCATTCAGAACGTTTTTTCGTTCCGTTACGGAAAAGATCTGGTTGGCAACGACACCGAAAAACTCTTTGTTGCCGTAACAGAAGTCGGCGAATTGTTGAACTTCTTTTCCGTACTGTAAAAAATTCCCGTCTTCCTGTCCTAAGCTGAACAGGGCCTTGGCATATCTTCTGGAAAGCTTTGAGCTAATCAATGTAATTTCCTCACACTTTCAATGAATTCATCAACCAGAAAATCCTGATCCTTATCTGTCATTTCCTTGGCAATAATGTTCTGCGCATTTACAGCTGCCAGATCTACCATTTCCTTCCTCAGGGTATCTTTGGCACCCTGGATTTCCCTTTCTATCGTAAGGTCAGCCTGTGTCAGAATCTGCACAGCCCTTTCCCGGGCCTCCACAATAATTTTTTCCTTTTCCTTGGCTCCCTCGGCTTTAAACTGCTCAAGAATTTCTTTTCGCTGGACTTCAAACTCTTTTAGTTTCTTTTCCAGACTCTGACAGCGTGTTTCTGCCTCATCTTTTTCCTTTTGCAACGTTTCCAGCTTTTCGCGAATATCTTCTTTACGTTTGCTAAAAAACTCGCCAATATTGACTTTTTTGAGGATCACCACAAGAATGACGACCAGCAAACCAAAGTTCAATAGCCGATACATGAGATCAGTCATCTGGCCGCTCGAATCATGTCCTCCTTCGCCACCGCTCGCAAAGGCAACCCCACACAAAGCCAACATAATTACAAGGGTGAGTCCCGTACTTACCACAGTTCTCACTTTTCTGCCGTCGAAACAGATCATTGCATACTCCTCCCCAATATCTTTTCAGCCAGCTCATTCGAGAACACTTGCATGTCACCTTCAAGTGATTTCCGCACATCAACAAGCTTGGAATCCAGATCCTTTTTCGCTGCATCAAGCTTTTTTTCAACCGAACCACCAGCTTTCTGCAGGATTCCCTTTTCTTCCTCAATCCCTTGGGCCTTAAAAGACTCTTTTTCCAAAAACCCATCTTTCCTTGCAGCAATAAGGCCTTCTTCAATACCCTTCTGGTCTTTTTCAGCCTTGTTGCGATATTCCTCAACACTGCTCCGACGGGAATCCATCTCCTCATCCCTTTTGGCGAGAATCCCCCGGATTGGCTTGTAAAGGATTATGTTCATTACGAAAAGCAGGACAAGAAAATTCACTATTTGGATAAAAATAGTTCCATCAATATTCAGCATGCCAAGCGCGTCCTTTCAACATTGAAGATGATCCGTTTTGTTGTAATAATGAAAACTACAGCCTTTTACAAAAAAAAGAGACCCTTGTCAAAACTTTTTTAACCACTTTGTGAAATAAATTCCACAAAAGGGTATTGACATCCGGTTTCATAACGGATTTTATGGACTTTCAGAAACTGAGTTCGTATAATAACACAGTTTCAGAGGTGATGAACAGAAGTTTTTGGCTTTTCTGTCGGCAGATGGAAATGCCGCAATCACGGCAACTCACAAATGAATAAGGAGGAGAAAGAAAGATGGCGAATACCGAAGTAAATGATATTTTCTTAAAGATGCCCGATGTATTCAACGCCGCAGCAGCCCAGGGACTGGACGCAGTATTTCAGTTTGATATCACCGGAGAAGGAGGAGAGAACTGGAGCGTAATTGTCAAAGACGGCACCTGCCAGGTGAGTGAAGGGGTCAATGAATCTCCGACAGTAGCCCTCACCATGTCTGCGGAAACGTGGGTGGGTATGATCAACAAGGAAGTAAACGGCATGCAGGCATTTATGAGCGGCCAGTTGAAAGCCACTGGAGATATCATGCTCGCCCAAAGAATCGAACAGCTCTTTCCGCTTTAGATTATACCTTTCAAAAACAAAAGACCCCTGTGAAGTTGGAAATTAATCCAACCTCATGGGGTTTGTAATCGTTTTCCCTCCAGGATACAGGAAACCCATCCTTAGATCCTGAAGCGTTGAACTTACAATGGCAATGCCAGTTAATTTCAGAGATCTATCGGACAGCTTTTTATCGAAAAAGGGTTGAGGTAAGCATGGTACCAGAACACGAATCAGGCAAGCAGAAACCGGACCAATATGCAAAAGCCGGCGTCGACATTGAGGCAGGCAACAAACTTGTGGAATTGATAAAACCGGTCGTAAGCAGAACTTTCAAATCCGGTGTAATTACGGATATCGGAGGATTTGCGGGATTATTTTCACTCAATCTGCAACACATAAAGAGTCCGGTGCTTGTATCATCAACGGATGGGGTAGGAACGAAGCTCAAAATTGCATTCATGTTAGATAAACACGATACAATAGGAATAGATCTTGTGGCCATGTCTGTTAACGATGTAATGGTTCAGGGAGCAACACCTCTCTTTTTTCTGGATTATATCTCCATGGGAAAACTGGACGTTCACAAAGCGAAAGATATTGTCAAAGGCATCGCGGCAGGGTGCATGGAAGCACAATGTTCTCTGATAGGGGGAGAAACGGCTGAAATGCCCGGTTTTTATGGTGATAACGAGTATGACCTGGCTGGCTTTGTAGTAGGTATGGTAGACAATGAAGACCTGCTGGACGGGTCAGACATTGCTGTTGGTCATCAACTGATCGGGATAGGTTCGAGCGGGCTGCACAGCAATGGGTATTCGCTGGTGAGAAAAATCTTTTTCCAGGATCTCAAAATGGGCATTCAAGACTACATCCCTGAATTCGGTCGAACCCTTGGAGAGGAGCTCCTGGAACCCACCCGTATCTACGCGAGACCGATCCGGAATTTGATACGCGATTTTCGAATCTGCGGGATATGCCACATTACAGGAGGCGGGCTGACCGATAATCCACCACGGATACTCCCCCAACGTTGCAAAGCGGTAATTGACAGATCATCATGGACACCCCACCCCATATTTCAATACCTTAAAAAGGCGGGGCAGTTATCCGATGATGATATGATGCTTACATTCAATAATGGTCTGGGCCTTCTCATCGTGGTGAAGGAAGAGGAAACCGACGAGGTGTTGCTGCGGCTGAAAGCGATGGGAGAAACGGCCTATCGTATCGGTTCCATCGAATCAAGAGAAGAAAACGAGGAACCTGTTCAATTTCTAAACTAGACAAAAAAAACTAGGAGATACGCATGTTTGGACTTGGCCCTGCGGAATTAATTATTATTGCAATCATTGTAATTCTCATTTTTGGAGCCAGACGGCTTCCCGATGTGGGAAAAGGCCTGGGCGGGGCCATAAGGGAATTCAGGAACGTCAAGAAGGAATTGAGTACGACACCACCGGATACGACAGCCAATGATGATAAACCTTCCGAGACGAAAAGCGACACGCCTAGCCTCGAGTCCAAGATGGCCGAAAAGGCATTGGAACAGGTCCCGGTAATAAAGAAAGTCATGGATGTTAAGAAAAAAGCCGATGCAGTGAAAAAACTGATTCAGTAGTTGAGCAGAAAACCATGGAAAAGTCACCTTCACTGACGGATCTGAAACCCAGGTCCGAGGAATGGCTGCAAATTCTTCAGCAATGCAAAAAGATTGCTGTCGTAGGCCTGTCTCCCAAGGAGTCCAGGGACAGCAATAAGGTCGCGAGATACCTTATAGAGAATGGTTATGAAATCGTCCCGGTGAACCCGGGGCAGAAGGAGATCCTGGGACGGAGTTGTTACAAAAGCCTTTCGGACATCCCTTTCCAGGTGGATATGGCGAATCTGTTTCTCAATCCCGCCAGGGTACCACCTGTAGTTGACCAGGCCATTGAAGCGGGGATCAAGGTCATATGGATGCAGTTAGGCGTTATTCACATGGACGCTGAAAAAAAGGCCAGGGAAGCCGGTTCACAGGTCATTATGGACAGGTGCATCATGGAGGAACATCAAAACTGGTTGCAAAAGCCTTCAAAAGCTGAAATGCCTTGACCTATTTCACGGGGGGCTCCCAGCCGCTCCACCGCCTCCTCCACCTCCACCTCCTCCACCGCTACCACCATAGTCGTCCACACCATCCCTGGGACCTTTATTGAAAAGCTTTAAGAGAAAATAGGTCTTTTTTCCGGATACGATCTGGACTTTTATGGGGCCTTCTCTCTCCCACACGGTTCCCTGAGGCACCAGCAGCACATACTCTCCGGCAGGGACCGGAACGGGATTGACGGGAGTTTTCCCTAAGAATATTTTTTCACCGGAACAGGTACTCCTGTATGTCTTAAACAACCCGAAAAAAACCGTACGCTCCTCCTCCGCATAGTCGTTTTCCGAGCACAGGTACAAGCTTTCGTCCGCAATATTGCATTCCACCTCCAGGTACCCCGTGGCATCGGCTGTATCCCTGATTTTCTCATCCACGGAAAAAGCAACGGACCCTTTTAGAAGCACAACAAGTACAACTGCCACCGCGGTAAAAAGCCATCCTGATTTCATTTCTTCCTCCTCAACCAATACCTGAATTCTGAAACAATCACAAAAAGCAATGCCGCACATAAGAAATTGACCAGGCCGAACAGAACAGGTGTTACAGCCAACGCACCTATCATAACGAGAAGAACGCCTGCCATCATAATATATTGAAAACGTTCTTTATGGATTTTTTTTGCCGTGACAGAAACCAATTGTAGAAGCAGGCAGGTGACCCATGTTTCAACAAGAATAACTAATATTACCAGACTCATTGCCCAATGCGGTTTACTCCCAACAAATCCATGCCATTCGTCGTTAATTTCAGTGTAGTAAATACCATTAAGCACCTGGTTAATGGCGTGAGCAAAAAGAAAAACACCCGGCATTCCGTAAGAATCATCTTTATTATCTGGAGTAAAATCGGTAGGGCTGTACGGTGTACAAAAATAATCAGTATCTTCTAAGCAAAGGCCGAGCAGAACGATTTTATCTGAAAACACTTTCTCTTCAACCCACCCGTTATAGATCTCGTGATAGGGAATTCTTTTGAAGGGTGTCTCAGCAAAAGCAAGCCATAATCTTTCCGGAACCGGTTTCCCAATCAAATGAACCCCGCCGCTGTCGATGGAAGGGGCTAATCTGAGTTTTGCCGCCAGTGCCTGGACAAAAAAAGCAGGGCTTTCAACGGGTAGTCTAGACACTTCCATCCTGTCCCACGATCTCAGATACATGACTTTCTTAAGCCAGTCGAGGTCCCTGAAAACAGAGATGAAACCCCACGCAACTTCCTGGTAAATTTCTTGATCCCGCGCATTCCGGTACTGACCCACGATGATGGGAAAATGCCTCTCTTTTGCCAGTTTCAACTCGTTGACAAATACGGCTGTGGCTTTTTTTTCCTGCTCGCCGTGAGCGGGAGAAAACCAGAAGTCAAACCCCAAGGACCCAGCCCTCATTTTGATGAGATACTGGATGACTGTCGCATGGTAACTGCGCCATGCTTTAGGATCTTCCTGAAAAGACGGGGGAACCTCTCTCCCCTTTTTCACGTTCATTTTTCGATGTTCATCAGGCCCAATGGTTACAACAACCACCTCCTGGGAATTGGGGATTAATTTGAGCCGGCATTGCCACATTTTGGTCAACAGGTTCAATTTAAAATGATTTACGACGGGCATGAGCAACAACATCAGAAAGCAGGTGATCAAAACGTTTCTGACGAACGGCTTCTTTCCACTGCCCCCTTTCTTCCTCCCCGAGATATCTTCTAAACCATCTCTTTTCCCTTTCGCATCATCGCCCCACCTTATATGATAGGCCCTGATCGGTTCTTCTATGTTCTTAACATGCTGAAGTCCGACGAAATCGTATGCATATTGCAGTTTTCTTTTGACCTGGTCATATGAGGTTCCCGAGATACAGACCCCACCGGGTTTTGCCAAACCTTCAAGCCTTGAAGCAATATTCACGCCGTCGCCATAGATGGCGCCCTCTTTCACAATCACGTCCCCGATATTGATACCGATCCTGAATATCATCTTCCGCTTTTCGGGCAGGGCTGCATTTCGCCCCTCAATTGCATCTTGAATCTTTACGGCGCACTCCACAGCATCGACGGCACTGCCGAATTCAGCCAACAGGTTGTCGCCCGGAGAATCCACCACGCGTCCCCTGCGATCTTCTATAAGCGCCCTAATGATTTGACGATAGGCCGTAATCGTTTTTACGGTAAAGACTTCATCATCCCCCATCAACCTGCTGTAGCCATGCACATCAGCGCTTAGAATCGCTGCGAGCTTTCTATGTATAGAAGAATCAGGTATGCGAATCTTTTTCAATATCCCTCTCTCACTCCTCCGCGTACTCCTCAACCGCCATTTCGCCCAATTTGAATTTCTGCACTTTGCCACTCTTTGTCATGGGAAATCCGGATACAATTTTGAAAAAATGCGGCAGGGAGGCATCCGGTATATAGTCCCTTGAAAACGCGGCCAGAGAAATGGGAGATAAATCCGACCCTTCTTCCGCCTTGATCCAGGCTGCAAGTTCCTGTCCCCTTTTGTTATGTTCAAAACCGAAAACATGGGCTTCCAATATCTCAGGGTGTCTATACAAAATTTCTTCCACTTCTACCGGATAAATTTCAACGCCATCTCTTACAACCACATCTTTCACACGACCGGTAATCCTGAAATACTCATGTTCGTCCATCACCCCAATATCGCCCGTGTGAAACCATCCTTCCCGGTCTATGGCGTCAGCGGTGGCCCCGGGCATCTTGTAGTATTCCTGCATGAGCAATCCTTTGGTACAGAGTTCCCCCCGTTGTCCCGCAGGCAAATCCTCACCAGTAGTCGGGTTCACAATTTTAACTTCATTGCAGGAAAGAGCCCTACCAATGCTCCCCACCCTCAACGCAATGGGATCTTCTGGATGGGTCATGGTTACCCACGAGGACGTCTCAGTGATTCCGTATCCCACAGTAAGGCCGGAAATCCCTATTTCCTCAACAAGTCTTCTCATCAATTTTTCAGGACAGGGTGCGCCTCCGATGATCCCCCTTTTGACTGTTTGCCACCTCTTCTTCCTGAAATCAGGGTGGTCCAGAAGTCCCGTCAACATGGAAGGAGAACCATACACCGCAGTACATTTTTCTTCATGAATAGTCCGCAGAATCTTCTCGGGCTCAAAGGATTTGCTGGGCATCACGATGGAAGCCCCTCTCAGCAATCCGGAAAGGGCGATGCAGGTATTTCCAAACATATGGAAAAGAGGGAAAAAAAGGCATAATCGGTCCTGATCCGTAATTCCCTGACGCCTCGTGGAAGAGATCGATTTATTCATCAGTCCCATGTGGTTCACCACCACCCCTTTAGGTTTTCCGGTAGTGCCCGAGGTGTACATAATAGCAACAGGATCTTCCGGCTCAACCATCCTTTCCGCTTCGATAAAGTCGTCCTGGTGAATATCTCCACCCATGGCCGTCAACTCGCTCCATAAAATAGCGCCGCTCAAAGATTTATCGGATATCAAGACCAGATTTTCCAAATGGTCCAGCCCATCCCGGACTCCCATAATCGCATCGAAATACTCATCGGCTTCAAGACCTGCCGCCAGAACAATCGCTTCACATTCGGGCTGACCCAGCACGACCTTCAGCTGTTTCAGATCTATATCCTGCTCTATGGGCACGGTAATGGCTCCGATTCTTGCCAATGCGAGCATGGAAATAATCCACTCAGGAATATTCGGACCCCAGAGAGCGACCTTGCTCCCTTTCCGGACCCCCATATTCATGAATCCCCTGGCAGCCCTTTCCACCTCCCACCACATGAGTCCATAACTGAATCTCATTCCTGATTCCGAATGAACAATTGCGTCATTATTGGGAAATTTTTCCGCTATTTCTCCAATAGCCTGTCCAAATGTTCTTTGTATCGGTTCCATAATCGATCTCCTCTATTTGAAGGATCAAAGGATGGTACAACGCACAAGTCCGACTCCCGACCATATGCTATCACCAAACCGCCCATAAGACAAGGTTCCCCGGAAAAAGCGGACAATTCACCTTTTTCATATCCCTTGCCAAAGCGATAAAAAAGATTATATAGAAGCATACATTTTCAATTCCATTGTTGGGAAAACAGAAACAGCCAAAAGAGATAATAAATAATTGAGATGAGCCTTGTCACTGCCATAAAAATATCCCTTCATTTCCTTGAAAGAGAGCTCTTTGACGAAATCAATTTCAGTGTGGAAAAGGGAGAAAGAATCGGTCTTGTGGGCCCGAACGGTTCAGGAAAAACAACCCTGCTTCGGATTATCATGGGGGAAATCTCCCCAGATCATGGAACAGTAAATATCTCAAGAGGGTCCCGTGTGGGATACCTGCCCCAGGACATCCAGGAAACATCCTCGGACTCCCTGCTTCGCTCAGTACTTCACTCCATCCCCGGCAGACTGAAATTGAAAAAGGAACTGGAGCAGGCGGAAAATGCACTCAACGCCTGTTCCACTAAAGAAGATCAGGCCCTTACGGGCAAAAAGATCGCCGAGATACACCATGAAATTAACCGGATCGATCTGGAATTCCCCAATCACGACGCTGAAAAGATCCTGCTAGGTCTGGGATTCAAAATTGATCAGTTCGAAATGCCGCTCTCAGCGCTGAGTGGCGGCTGGAAAATGCGTGCAGCCCTCGCAAGTCTTCTTTATCAGAAACCGGATCTTCTCCTTCTTGATGAACCTACCAATCACCTTGATATGCCATCTGTTCGATGGCTGGAGCAATATCTTCAAAATCATCGGGGCGCCATACTCCTGGTATCCCACGACAGGGAATTCCTGAACCGACAGGTTAGCCGCATCGTATCATTTGAAATGGAAGGAATGAGGTCCTATTCGGGCAATTACGATCATTACCTGAAAGCCCGATCCGAAGAGGTCAAGTCCCTTGAAGCAAAAGCTAAGAATCAGGACCAGAAAATAAAAGACGCACAGAAATTCATTGACCGGTTCAGATTCAAGTCCACCAAGGCAAGGCAGGCACAGAGCAAGATCAAGCTCCTCGAAAAGATGGAATTGGTGAAAACCCACCGTTCCAGTAAAACCATCCGCTTTTCGTTTCCGGATGCTCCCCGTTGCGGCAGGATAGTAACAACTATCAGCAATCTCTCAAAAAGCTTTGCCACAAACATCCTTTATAAGGACCTGAACTTGACCATTCCCAGAGGAGACCGTATCGCCATCATCGGTCCGAATGGTTGCGGGAAAACCACCCTGCTGAAAATGATTGCGAGAGAAATGCTGCCTGACTCAGGAGACATCTCCCTGGGACACGAAGTAGACATTGCCTACTTCGCCCAACACCATTCTGACATGCTGGACCCGGGAAAAACCGTAGTGGAAGAGGTTTACAAAGCGGTCCCTGAAGCAACTATCGGTTTTGTGAGATCTGTCTGCGGCGCCTTTCTCTTTTCAGGCGCAGATGTGGACAAGAGAATCAATATCCTCTCCGGGGGCGAAAGGGCGAGGGTTTCCCTCGCCAGACTCCTGGTGAAACCTGGGAACTTCATGTTGATGGATGAACCCACAAACCACCTTGACATCCAATCATCTGAAACTCTCATCGATGCTTTGAAAGATTACAGTGGAACGCTCCTTTTTGTTTCCCATAATCAGTCTTTCGTCAACGGTCTTGCCACAAAGATATGGGATGTCGTAGAAGAAGGAATAGTGGAATATCCGGGAAGTCTGGATGAATACTACCAGAGCATTCAGGACAAAGAGAAGAACGCCGTTGACGCCATGTCTACTCCCGAAAAAATTGGTCAGGGGAGAAACACCGGAAAGACAAGGGAAGACAAAAAGAGGGAAAAAAGGGAAAAAGCAGAGAAACGGCAACAGATTCACAACACCGTCAAACCGATCCGGGTCAATCTAGCCCACGTGGAAGATCGAATTGCAAAAATGGAAACCAGGCAGAAGGAAGTCGAAAAAGACCTTGCCGATCCCGACATTTTCCAGGACCAGGAACGGTCTGTTCCCCTGTTGGCCGAATACAAAAACCTGAGAGAAGAGTTGGATACATCGTTTCTTGAATGGGAAAAACTTCAGGAAAAGCTGGAGCTGGCTAAAAGCAGTTTGGAAGAATGAAACTGAGTTCAGGGTTCAAAGGTTCAGCGGTTCATGGTTGCCAGCTAACAACGCCTGGCTTTGCCCTGTGCCGATAGCCGACACATGAAACCTTGTTCCGTAAGTTTCTTCCTCGATCAGCTCCCGCTATAAAGCAGGAAGGCGGCGCTCATAAGAAGCGGTGCGAAACAGAGAACCTTATGAACCCTTGAACCTTTGAACCGCTTCACAGGAGACTCGAATATGTCTGTCAAAGAAGACCACAAGGTGCTTTTAAAAACCATGGGATTAACAGAGAAGGATTTCGATCTGTTTGATGTAAAACATGTTCGATATGAATATGATGGGGAGAAAGGGGTCCGGATTCACGACCCTTTCTATGAAACTTCGTACAATGAATATATCGGAATAGATGGTTGGAGTTCCTGGAGCTCGGAAAACGATACCTTTATGCACGATATCATCAAAGGTGTTCCAGAAAAAGCTGAATGGAAACTGTCCGATACTAAAATAAAAAACGATCAGGAAATAACAGAGACCCTTCAGAAAAAATTCGGCAAACCGGTTTCATAAAATCCATTCCGGCTTGCTCATTCGGAAGCCCCTCCAGTGAAAGTAGGCCAAAATATGGACCTCGGGAATTTCGTTGAACATTTAAAAAACCACCCTGATTACCAAAGCACCGTCGTTCACCATCGATATCTCCCTTCCCGCCAAGCGGTCTATGGACCACCCATACCTATGGATAAAGAACTGGGCGATGTCATGGAAACCCTGGGCATCAAGAAACTTTACAGCCATCAGACGGAGGCCATTAAACTTGTACGGGAGGGGAGCAACGTGTTGGTGGCAACCCCAACCGCAAGTGGAAAAACCTTGGTCTACAATCTCCCGATCCTGGAGAAAATTCTCAGAAATCCCGATACTCGAGCGCTTTACATCTTTCCGTTAAAAGCACTGGAACAGGACCAGATGAAAGGATTGTCTGTCTGGCTAAAAATGCTCAGGGGAGGAAGCATAACTGCCGATATCTACGACGGCGATACGCCGCCTTACAGGCGGAAAAAGATTCGTCAAAACCCGCCGAATATTCTTTTCACAAACCCGGACATGCTGCACAAAGGCATTCTCGCACACCATCAGAGCTGGGAAAAATTCCTAAAGGACCTCTCTTTTGTCGTCCTTGATGAAATCCATACCTATCGTGGTATTTTCGGATCACACCTGAATCAGATTATCAGGAGGCTGAAAAGACTCTGTAGACTCTATGGGTCCAGTCCCCGGTTCATTCTCCTTTCCGCGACCGTGAGGAATCCAAAAGAATTCGGCTCTAACCTTATCGGAGAGGAAGTCAAGGTAGTTCATGAGACAGGATCTCCCAGAACAGGCCAGCATGTGTTGTTTCTAAACCCTGAAATCAGCCCGAATTTTTCATCGGCAAAGCTCTTCATGGACTGCATCCGCAGGGATTTCAGGACCATTGTTTTCACCCAGTCCAGGAAAGTGACGGAACTGATTTATTTATGGGTTTCAAAGTTCTCCCCCGAAATGAAAACAAAGATCAGCTCGTATCGGGCAGGTTTCATGCCCGAGGAAAGAAGAGAGATAGAAAGGAAGCTGGCAGGCGGAAATCTTTTAGGCGTGGTGTCCACAAGCGCCCTTGAAATGGGAATCGACATCGGGTATTTAGACATTTGCCTTCTGGTGGGGTACCCCGGAACGATTATAAACACCTGGCAAAGGGGCGGACGGGTAGGTCGTTCCGGCCGTGAATCCATGATCCTCCTGGTGGGAAAACCTGATGCACTGGACCAGTATTTCATGACCCACCCGGATGATCTTTTTGAAAGAGGCTTTGAAGCAGCTGTCCTGGACCCTGAAAACCCTTATGTCATAAGAGCCCATCTGCCGTGCGCAGCAGCAGAAAAGCCGATCACTCTCAGCGACAATCGATACTGGCCCGAGAAACTGAAACAATATCTCAATGATCTGGAGAGAACAGGAGACCTGAACCGAACTGCGGAGGGAGAACCCACCTGGTTTCCATCAAGAAGAAACCCCCATCTCACTGTAAATATCCGTTCAGCGGGAGAATCATATACTATTTTTGAAAGGGAAACCGGACAGGCTATCGGAACAGTGGATGGAATCAAGGCTTTCAAGGAATGTCATCCAGGAGCCATATACCTTCACCGGGCGCGGTCCTATGTTGTACACAAGCTTTTGCTGGATAAAAGAGATATCGTGGTCGAACGTTCACAATTGGAATACTTTACACGGACCCGCAGTGAGAAGGAAACTGAAATCATCAAGATACATCGGGCGAAACCCGAGGGGCAATTTATTGTTCGTGAAGGCACGCTGAAAGTAACGGAACTTGTTACCGAATACGAAAAAAGGGCTCTCCCTGGACAGGGATTGCTGGGGGTCTATCCCCTCGAACTCCCTCCCGTTATCTTTGAAACCGTCGGATTATGGATAGAAATTGAGGACGTCATAAAAGCCTATATCGAGAGGGAAGGACTTCATTTCATGGGCGGTATTCATGCCATCGAACATGCCGCCATTGGAATTTTCCCTCTCTTTGCCCTTTGCGATAGAAATGATATTGGAGGCATATGCTACCCCTTTCATGAACAGGTTGGAAAGAGCGCCATTTTCATTTACGACGGATATCCAGGTGGTGTCGGCCTCGCCCAAAGAGGGTATGAAATCATTACCGAATTGCTTGAAAAAACATATCACCACGTGAGAGACTGCGGATGTGAAGACGGGTGTCCTTCCTGCATTCATTCTCCCAAATGCGGTTCGGGCAATAAGCCGCTTGATAAACAAGCTGCCCTCCTTATTTTAAAGAGCCTCCTGGGACATATCCCACTCAGAGAGATGGTCCCGGACACACAGGACACTGAGAAAGACAGCCAACCTGAACATCTCAATAATCGGGATCAACATGCTCCGGCCTCAATTCATCGTATGGTTTTTTTTGATCTTGAAACGCAGAAACTGGCCCAGGATGTGGGAGGTTGGAAAAACACCCACCTGATGAGGGTTTCTTTAGGCGTCCTTTTCGACACGGCTGAAAACCGGTTTTTCACGTTTTATGAAGACAGAGTTGATGACCTGATTAACCATTTGGAAAAGGCAGACCTGGTGGTTGGTTTCAATGTAAAGCATTTTGATTACAGAGTCCTGAGTGCCTACACAAAAAAAGATCTTTTGAAACTGCCCACGTTCGATATTCTCCAGGACATTCACCAACGGCTCGGTTTCAGAGTGGGGCTTGACCACCTGGGAAAAGAGACCTTGAATAGAAACAAGTCTGCGGATGGGCTTAAGGCTGTAGAATGGTTCAGAAAAGGACAGATGGAAAAGCTGGAAAAATACTGCAGGCAGGACGTGGTCCTCACGAGGGATCTTTTCAATTACGGAATGGTAAACGGGCATCTCATCTACAGGAAAAAAGGAATTGACACAAGGTTGCGGCTGTTGGTTGACTGGAACCTTGAGGAGATGGTAGGTTAGTTACTGGTTGCTGGTTGCGGGGAACTCTTCAAGGGCTGGAGCAAAAAAAAGATCCTGTAGAAACGGGAAAGAAGCCATTAAATCCATGAAAAAGGTATTTGAATGTCGCATGTGCGGGGACTGCTGCTACGGAGAAGGTGGTATTTTCGTCCTGGACAAGGAAAAGGAAAAAATAGCCCACTTTCTCAAGATCACTGTACCCCAATTCTTGATGGAATTTTGCCAGGAACGAAATGGCAAAACCTATCTCAAAGCGGGAGAAGATAATTTCTGTATCTTCTTTGACAGGGAAATCAAGGGATGCGGAATTCACCTTGTCAAACCGGGCAGGTGTGAGCTCTGGCCTTATTTTCCAGCAAACGTAAACGACCGGGAGACTTGGGAAATGGCCAAAACCGCCTGCCGGGGATTCAACAGGGACTGTTCCTTTGAAGATTTCAAGAGTCAGGCCCCAACAGCAATAGAAGGCAATGAAGAGACTGATAACGACGAATGATTCAGGACCTCGATGGAAATTCTCAGGCAGATCATCGACATCATATACCCTCCACGATGCGGCGTCTGCAGTTCTTTTATGTGGGAAGCCCCTCTTAAAGGGAACACCAGCGGTCTTTCCATCTGTGATTCATGCCTCATGGGATTTCACGAGCTCTCGTCTCCATTGTGCACCATGTGCGGGGCCCCTTTTCTCTCCGAAGTATTGGAAGATCACCCCTGCGAAGACTGTCTGAGAAATCGCCCTGCATACGCTGCTGCCGGTGCACCATATCTCTATGAAGGAAGTCTCCTCGAGGCAATACATCATCTGAAATACCATGGAAAAACTTGCATTGCCGGGTCCCTGGGATCTTTACTGGGCCGGTTCGCGCAGAACTGGCTGGGAAATGAATCTACAGACTTTTTAATCATACCTGTTCCCCTTCACCCTAAAAAATTGAGGGAACGCGGGTACAACCAGAGCCTGCTGCTGGCTAGACATACGGCGAAAAAACTTGGAACGGACCTGGATTGTCTGTCCTTGAGAAGAAGCAAAAACACAGCCCCCCAGACCGGGCTTGGAAAGAAACTGAGGCGAAAAAACGTAAGGAACGCCTTTAAACTGGAAGATGTGAACGTAATAAAGGGAAGAAATATTCTACTGGTTGACGATGTTTCAACTACCGGCAATACCTTAAATGCGTGTTCGAAAGCTCTGATAAAGGGGGGTGCAAGCAAAATTTACTGCATCACGTTGGCAAGAGCTGCGGGGTTTTGACAGGAAGGCCCAATATTTTTTCTTCGTTTCAAAAAACCGTTAATTTTCAGATAAAGACAGGAATCGATTCACAACCATGATACCAACCACAGAAAAAATCAAGAGCCTTGATCGGGCCGGGGAAGAACGCCGGCAACTTAAAAAATCAGGAAGACGGGTCGTTTTCACCAACGGTTGCTTTGATATCCTGCACCCGGGACACGTTCGCTACCTTAGCGCTGCCAAAACCCATGGGGATTTCCTGATCGTAGCCATCAATAGCGACCGTTCAGTCCGAGCCATTAAAGGTAGCCGAAGGCCGATTCTTGAAGAACAGTCCAGGGCCGAAATCATCGCGGCCCTTCAATCTGTAGACCTGGTGCTGATTTTTGATGAAGAAGATCCGCTGGCAGTGATTCAACACCTGTTGCCGGATATCCTTGTCAAGGGCGGAGACTGGGCCGAAGATCAGATTATAGGAGCGGAAACGGTCAGGCAAAATGGGGGCAGGGTAATAAGTATTCCCTTTGAAACAGGGTTCTCAACCACCAAAATCATAGAAAGGATCCTGAAAAAATACTCTTGACCGAACGGAAATATCGCCAACGAATCGACATACTGGTTGCAAAAATCTGAAAGATCTGCTATAGAAGGTTTCCTTACGCGCCCATAGCTCAGCTGGATAGAGTGACGGACTACGAATCCGTAGGTCGCAGGTTCGAATCCTGCTGGGCGCGCCAGTAAAAACAAGCACTTACGGCAAATCGACAAAAGTGCTTTTTTCTTTTTAGCCCTGTTTTGTACACTCCTTGTACACTTTTTTATATTCTGGCCACAAAAAAACAACTTCAGAAACCTATACTGAAAACTCTATCAACCCTAACAACCCCGATCTATCACCCTTTGTCGGCCCTGCCCTAATCCCCGCGCCCGTTGGTAATACACAATTCGGCGCAATGCGCCGTTTTGAAATTCTACTGCATCACCATACCCGTGGCCTGTACTGTAAGAAACGCTGCAAGTCTTTTCTATTCCAACCATACAATGACAAGGGCCTGCCCTTTGCCGTCGATTATCGTTCCCCTGGCTTGCTCCTGTAGTAAACCTCCACAAAAGAAAACCGGCATCCTTCCCCAGGTAACCGGCTATTCATTTCCAAAAATGAAACCAAAAACGGAAACATCCTCCTCGCTTGATATGGCCCACAGTCTTAACGGGCAACCACGTAACTCTCAGGCACCCACATTCAGAAGAGAAAGGCAAATATTCCCCAATAACGGGACGGATCCTCAACCTGTACTAATGGTATGCCTCTGCCGCCAGACGGTGATTCTCATCCCTCTGACTACCTTCTGTGTCGGCCCCTCACGAAACTTGAAACCGCAGAAACACAGCAAGAGACGTCCTGTGTGATGAAAGGGGAGAACTAAAGACAGAAGGATTGATTTTCTGAAATGAGTTTTGTAATATGAGCTAATTTACAGAGGGCTCCTTTTATCAAATGATAAGCGATAAAAAAGTTTTTGATGCATAATAGAACAATATGTTGACATTATTGATCCTTAAGGTGTAAGAGATGAGCAAGGGCTAGCGAAAGGGTCCCGAATATGATTTCGAGGTGTTTAGAGCGGCTTGTTGGAAAGACAAAAGTAGCATTTTCGTCTTCCCGGCGGCTCTAAAAAAAGCAGATGAGTTTTTTAATTTGCGTACAAAAACACAATTACTACAATTTATCGCTAACAATGGGCTAGAAGACTTAAAATTTGTCAACAAAACAGATTGGAAAAACAATCCTGATCCAAATAATCCAGTAATGATTGATGCCTATGAATTCAGATCCATGTTTAAGTTGGGCTTATAGCTTTTATGCAAAACCCCAAAACTAAATGTTGGATTATTAAATCTTTCAAAGCTTCAACAAATGCAAACCAAACCATGATGATTGCTTTACAAAAAACGGGTTTACTGCCCTCGGGAGAAAGATGATGCGTGATAAGATCTGCCCTGTATGTAGTGGGAATAGCATAGCAGAAAGTAAAATAGATGAAATCATAGAAGAACCTTTTGGAGGGCAAAAGGTAGTATCACTAAATATATACACATGCGAATCATGCGGGTCCACGGGTGATTTTTTTAATGAAAATGAGGCTTCAATACGAAACGGCATATCTGAACTAAAAAATGATGCTATAGCCAATATTCTTGAGGATTTCTCTGAAAATAAGATTAGCTTATCTTCTATGGAAAGAGCGTTAGAATTACCCCAAAGAACATTGACAAAATGGAAGAACAGGGCATCAAACCCATCCTCAACAGGGATAGCTTTATTGAAATTCTTGCGAGTATTCCCATGGCTCTTAGAGGTTGCCGAAAACAAATATGATTATGCTTCAGCAAAAAGAATCCATATGACTGTTGCTTTTAAAGAGATGTTAAAACATATGAATTTCGATGAAGATGTTTTCCCTGGCACCGAAATGGGAGCAACTGCAAATTCAGCTTTCCTCTTTGTTCGGGTTGAGAACCGCATAACGGATCTAGTATCAGAGAATGGAATGCATCAGGAGTCACCTGTCCCGGAAATTACGGTGTCTTATCAGGGGAGCACGGAATGAAAATAGTCAGCTTTTTAATTTGTGATGATATAAGAAACGAGACGGGTGGCAAACATTCTCTCATGGGTGTTTATGGTAATTCAATTGAGTTTAGAGTTACTCCTGAAAATAAAAACAAATGGCCAAAAACAATGAGGATAGGGGTTTTTGTCAACATAAACCTTGAAGATAGCGACAAAGAAAAGAGCATAAATTCATTCAACCTGAAAATTGATTACAATGGGGAAATTAAAGGGATTGCTCAGGGAATTTTTAGCCCTACAGATGTTCCGATATTTCACAGCGTAAATCTGGCGATACTCCATAACAATTTTTCTTTCAAAGAACCTGGCGAAATAAAATTTTCTTTAGATTTTTCTGATGTTAATAATGATGTTGTCGAGACTATCTCCCCTGAATACATCTTGAAAATTTCTGAAAAAATCATTAAATAGCCGAAATTTGGGAGATCAAAACACAAATTTTCAGAGCGGTGTCAATTCCCTCTCGTTTGATTTCCGGTTGTCTCCTACCTGCCTTAACAGGGCACGGTGTTTCATCAAAGTTTTCTTCCGTGATTTATCCCCTATTCCGGCAGGGAATTAGCACACCGCCCTTTTGGGTATTCAGTTTTCAAAGAACATTCGGAAAACAGTAAGAGTCAACGGCAGACTTGATCCCACTCCTACCAAACGAATACAAGGGTCTCGGGATTCGGAAATAGGAGCGACTGACACTCCAGCCGTGGATTGCCACCCAAATAAACCGCCCTTAATTTGATCAGGTCCTGGGTGCCATTCAGGTCCGTGAGCCGGTTTTGATCAACGCGCAGGTCTTCCAGCGCTTTCAACCCGGAGACATCCAGGGTCGTAAGTTTGTTCCCCCCAACCCATAGCGCCCGCAATTGCCTGGTATTTTTCAGGCCATTGACGCAATCGATCTTATTGGCGCCCAGAAACAATCCTTCCAACTGCTTCAATGTGCCGACATCAATCTGTCGTATGGCGTTTCCGCCCAGGTTGAGAGACTTCAGATTTCGAAAAGTCTCCAGCCCCTTGACGTCTGAAATCTCCATCCTTTCACACCAGATGGATTCCACTTGTTCCGCCAATCTCTCAGTGATAGGCGCTGTTAAAGGCAAACCGTCTTCAGGTCTCAGGGGAAAAACGCGCGTTCGCAGGCAGCTGTTGAATGCCGGGTCTTGAATGATGGACTCCTTGGAGTGGTAGAAGTCCCAATAGGCGATGTGCCAGATGCGCAGGGGCTCCTGCTTCCAGGGAGGGTGAAGCGTCGGGTCGAATTCCTTGACGAGCTGCCAATAGTCTGGAGGATCAAATGTTCCAAGATTTGACACCCAACTCGTCACCGCATAGTAAGGCAACCTGCCCCCCCCCGTTACCACATACCCCTCATGTATGCGTGAAAAAGCATCATCCCATTCCTTTTGGGACGTACAGTGAAGGAAATGATGTTTTTTATTGATTTCTCCTTTAAATTTCAATCGTTTAAGTTTTGACATGAAATAATAATCCGAGTAAACATGCACATCTCCGATCGCCTTTACATATTTTAAGGCCTGCCTCACTTCGCCAAAAGCGTTCCGAACGATCCATGTTGCGTCGAAACAGGAAATCAGAGACAGACACATATAGGCGGAAAAAGCCACACCGAAAATGAGAGCGTATCTATTCTTTAATTCGTTGATCAAGTATGCAATGAACAAAATGGAGGGAGGCATAACGATGACAAAGTAGCGAAAAATCCGCTGGCTCGTGACAAAGTGCCCATCGTGGTAACCATGGGGCACGAAAACAAGACAGCACAGAAAGGTGATAAACCAGAGGAATATGGGTAGAACCGGCTTCCAGTTTCCTTTCCGAATAAACAACAGGGAGAGAAGGAGTGCATAGAAATGATAACCGTGGAGTCGCTCTTTAAAATCAAACGGATAGAACATCTGTTTGGGGTATATGGATAGCTGGTAGGCATCTATCTTTAACCAGGTCACCACATGGGTTTTGTATCCCAGAACGTAGAAAAAAGGGTCCCCTGTGATGATCCATGAAACCACGCATAACCCGCCAAACAACAGAAAGGCCGTGACAAGAAAAACCCAATATAGCTCAACAATTCCTTTGATATCATTGAGATCTGTTTTTTCATGCGCAAAAAAGAAGATGACGATGGGAATGAATGCGTAGATGCCCTGAGGCTTGTTTACAAATGAGAAAAATACAAAAAGAGCTGATAAAAAGAAGTAGAGATGGCTGGCCCTCTGCTGAGCTATTATGAAAAAATAGACGCTGAGGAGCATATACAGGGAAAGGTTCACATCAGTGGAGATGAGCGTCGCATTCAGGACCTCGAATGGGTTGAACGCCATCAGGCAGGCTGCAATGAGACCAACCCCAGGGCTGAAATGTGCCTTCCCAATCAAATAAGTTACATAGATGCAGCCCAAAGAGGAGAGCAAAACCGGTAAAATGAACGTGAACTCATTGATCCCCAGGAGTTTCCAAATGAGCAGTTGCGGTATCCAGTAGGAAAAGCGAAGGTGATAGAGATCGTTAACGTCAATGGTGCCGTCGTAGAGCCTTCTAAAAGAACAGAAGTAGTTGATATCATCTCCCAATCCGTCACCACCGAAGAGGATGAGTCTCAGGGCCAATCCTGCCAGCACAATTACCCAAACGATCTGGGCGTCTCTTATGGACCTGCCTCTCAAGACAGCCATTTCCGCTTCACCTGACCTTTCGAGGACCTCGGGCGGGCATTGCGAATTTCCTGTGATCATCGTGCCGAGGATAGATGAGATGGATGATAAAAACTCGTTTTTTGAGATCAAAAATAGAGGAAAAGGGCTGGTGTGTCAATGGATAGAATGGGGACTTGCAGTCCTGAAGCGCGTAAAAAAACATGAGCAGTAGCAATGGTTTGTAACGATTCTGAATATTTTCCCGGATGGCCACCTCAAAATCCCGCACTTGTGGCCACCCTAAAATCCCCCACCCAGGAATCAGATTTTGGACATGGATAGGGTATAGGAGCTTGAATAACCTAATTTTTTCTCTTCCTCATCCCTGCTAAGTGCTAAGTGAAAATCGGGGTGAGGGAAAAGTGGTGGCCGTCCGGGTATTTTTTGTCGAAAAAGGAAAACAAAATGATTTTCTTTTGATATAGGTATTATGGTGGGGTATCCGTTTAGAGACTGTCTTTATATCAATAGGAGAAAATCGTGAGTAAGACGTGTGGAAATCCGCACTATAGAATTTGCTGAAGCAAACAAGCAGTTAAAAAGAGAAAATGAAGCACATAGGGAGAGTGAAAAGAAATGGAATGCCATTTTGGATGAGAAATAGTATCAATTGGATTACCCGAATGACCATCCGTAAAATTTCCAAAAATACTCCGGATCACCCCAGAAGCAAAGGTCGAGGTGTTCGGAAAACCCTGCTGATGGGCATTTTCTGGCGAATACTGATCATCAAGCTCATACTACTCATAGAAATTCTTCTCTACGAGGCGATCTCCAGAGATGCAGGTATTTCTCATCTTCTCTGGTATGCCTTTCGAATCCTGGGACTGGTGGGTATTATCATCCTTTTTATGATGGTTACCCTAGAGAGCTTTCTCAGAAAGAAGATCATCACCCCACTGGAAGCCATCGCAGCAGCCAACGAACGTTCCCGGAAAAGCAATTACGGGGTGGAAATTCATCTTCCCTTTCACTACTGGAAAGTGAATGGCAAAAGCATTGTGGGCGAACCTCGGCGTGGCGAGACTTGGATACTCAAGGAAAACCTGATTACAGCCTTAATCAGTCCATCCCTTGAACCGATGACCGACATCAAATTGATACTCAATTTCTGTGCCGAAGCCCACTGTTTTGAAGACATCTATGCAAAAATAATGTCTGTTGAGAAAGACAGCCAAAAATTGACCACTCATCAACTGAGGATTTCATCCATGAACGAGAAAAACAGGGAGGTTCTAAAAACATGGATCAGGGAAGGGTCATGAAAGACTTAAATGATCGAAATCCAAACATCTTACTTATTCAAGTGCTTATCTAAATGCTCTCGCAGCAAATTTCTCTGCAGTTGGTCCTGGAGTTCCCGCTGCCTGCGGTGTTCTCTAAGGTTTTCCTGGACTTGCCTCTTTATTTGATCCCGCAACACCTCCTCCTGAACCTTCTGCTGTTCCATTTGCTGTTTTTTCATCTGCTCCAACAATTCCCGTTGAAATTTCTGCTGCCATTCCTGTTGCTGCTTCTGCCATTGTTGTTGCTGACTTTGAACACTGTTTCGGCCTGGGTACACCTGATGTGATGGTTGGCCCAACTTCATGTGCTGCTTCTGGTGCTTAAAAATCTGATCCTGAGTCGACTTAAGCATATCAGGAACCGGCATTGCTCTCGATGATTCTGGAGGACCCGGTGGTGGCCCTGGTAAAATAGTCGTCGTAGTGGCAGTTGTCGTAGGGGTTGTGGTTGGTGCAGTAGTCGGAGCGGTGGTTGGAGCTGTGGTTGGCGCCGTAGTTGGCGCCGTAGTTGGCGCCGTAGTTGGCGCCGTAGTTGGCGCCGTAGTTGGCGCCGTGGTCGGCGCCGTGGTCGGAGCCGTGGTCGGCGCCGTGGTCGGAGCCGTGGTCGGCGCCGTGGTCGGAGCAGTAGTCGGAGCAGTAGTCGGTGCCGTAGTCGGAGCCGTAGTCGGAGCCGTAGTCGGAGCAGTAGTCGGAGCAGTAGTCGGAGCAGTAGTCGGTGCCGTAGTCGGTGCCGTAGTCGGTGCCGTGGTAGTCGTTGTTGTCGTTGTAGTTGTTGTTGTCGTTGTAGTTGTTGTTGTCGTTGTAGATGAAAATTGACCGAAAATCTTTTTAACCCAATCGGCTAAAGTTGTTGTCGTTGAGGTTGTTGTAGTCGTTGTAGTGGGAGTGGTCGTTGAGACGGTCGTCCCCGTTGGGCCGGGTGCACCCGTTTTTTCTTCTAAGTCTTTCAGGAGCTGTTCAAGTTGTGCTCCCGTCATAAGTATCGGTTTTGAGGGCGATTTCCCACTAACAATATCCGTGGCTAAGCCTTCTGTCAAAACTACAAACTCGTCGGGATCCATCAGGTTGGCTGCCTGGACCGCCCCGTCCAAGCAGACGACCTTAGTAATGGTTGAAGACTGGACCCAGACCAGAAACAAGGTACCGCGTACTCCCACAAGGGCGGTCGGGGTCTTGACCCTGAAATTCGCTTTTTTCAGTTTAGAGATCCCTTTTGTAAAAACCCTCAATTTCCCAATGGCCATATTGAAAAGAGCGCTCCGCTCTTTCTTTTTTTCATCGAATTTAAACTGTTCCAGGTTGAGGTCGGCGTTTTCGCCCATGCTCAAGACACTGCCGTCGTTCAACTCGATTCTCACCCTTGAGGAACCTCTGGTTTTGAGCTGATCTCCCAGCTGGACGGCCATCCCCATGGAAATTCGCAGGGGCTTTGCAAGCGTTTTTCTCTCAATATATGCGGTTCCTTTCACCTTGGTAATTTCCCCAATCACTTCGGCGCTCTGAACAACCGACGGAAAAAAGAAAACCAGCGAAAGCAGTGGGATCAGCAGGATTGCAAAATCCCTCGGGCATTTCCTTGATATCACTGAAGCAGTACGTTTTTTCATAATGACGTCCTTCTCTCAATCGCTCTCCATGGGATTCATGCAGCACCCATTCCCATTAAAAAGCATAAGATGCCGACAAGATATACATATTCTTATCGAACGTATACAGGTCTTCTCCGTTTTCATCAAAATCAGAATTATTTTTCATGTAAAGATACGTAAAAGAAACCAGGAGGCGTTGGATAAAAGTTCGTTTCAGAGAAAAGGCAAACGTAAAGGTGTCATCATTCCTGCTTTTGTCCGGAGAAAAATCGGGATACTTGGAGCCCATGTAGTTAAAGGAAAAATCACCCCATATTTCCCAGTAGACAGGGGACGAAATACCGGCGAAAAGCTCATGATATTGGTAGGTTGACATATCATCCTGTGATTTTTCCGTGGCATATCTATATCCTATGCGAGGGTAAAAATTGGTGGATGGGATCTGGTACGATTGGGTAATATCGGCGCTGTAGCGCGAGGCATCCCCCGTCACCCCGTCAATGTATTCTTTGATCTGGTAGCTCAAATTAATATCGGTTCTCAGATCATACGGCTCAAAGATGGTAACCGTAGGCATAAAACTGTGCATACGAAGCCTTGCGTAGGAGTTGTTGGCAAACGTTAGGTATAGAGGGGGATTGACTCCCTGTTTCTTGCCCCCTGCATAAAAATAACTGAAATCATACTGGAATCTAAATAACACCGGATCGTATTGGCCTTGAACGTAGAAATGGGGACTTTGAGAAGTCACATTGCTGTCGGTCCAATCCCGATACCCCAGACTGAAAAGGGTATAACCAACGCCCATTTCCAGGTCCTTTTCATTGATAAATTTGTACCCACCTCTCAAGTGAAAAGTCTGGAACTGGTCGCCGGCGTTAGTGGGCAGTTCGGTAGGCCTTCCGGTAATAACACCCAGAGGATCGCGCGGAACATTATCATCGTATCCCCAGTTAAAGGTAGTAAACAGATACCAGGGCTTTCTGGCCCACGCCGCGTACTCGGCCATGGGAATCGAAAGTCTCGCATTTTCAGCAAGGGGGGTAGCGGGATCAATTTCAGCAGCCATTTTAAATGTGTCGACAGCTGCATCAAATTTTTCCTCTTCCAGTTTCGTAGCACCGATCATGTACAAAGCCAGTTGATTTAAATCCGGATCCAGTTCTCCAGCCTTCTGGAAATCTTTGATTGCCTGGTCATACTCATGCAAGTTTTTCCAAGCATACCCCTTCTCAAGAAAAATTCGACCACTCCCTGGGCTGATTTCTTCCGCAACGCCCAAGATATCAATTACCTTTTGATATTCTTTTTCTTTGCCATAAATACTCGCCATATCAAAACAGACCTTGAAATAATTGGCAGGATCTTTGTCCAAAAGAGCTTCAAAAACAGCAAGAGCCTTTTCGTTCATTTTGAGGCGGGTATAAACAACTCCAAGAACATATTGATACTCGAGGTTCAACGGATCCAATTGAATGGCCTCCTTCAGATTCTTGATAGCGGCATCAAAATCCTCATCATCCATATCCTCCACGCCATTCACATACAATTCCCTTGACCTATTCAATCGTTCCAAATCAGGCAATTGTTCCGACTCCCCCGTCGCCTGCACAATTGCCAGGGGATTGACCATCACCCGAGCCATGACCAACGGTTTTTCCGATTCCCCCATCACCCGTACGGGTAAAATTGTCAAAGCAAAAATCAGGGCCGGAGCTATCATACAGGAACGAAAAGGCATATTCTGTAAAGACAAAGGTATTTCTCCAAAAAATGATTGTCAAATAGAAAGAAATACGGAAATAATCTCTCAAGTCTGCTTGAATCCCTACAGACTTGAGAACTCAAGTTTTTTTGAATGAAAATGAGGGGTGATTTCGACTAATATAGTTATTTCTAAGAAATGCAGGAATGTCAAGAAAATATTTTTTTCTGCAGTTTTATATGGTACTTTGATATAATTACAGACAAACTCTTTTCAGTATGTTTATGATAATTGGAACTATTGATAGTTCTGGACTCCATTTAACATTTAGGGTACATATGGATCAGTTGTTGCCTTGGGTAGTGCTTTTTGTTCGTTCTACGTATATCCCGATCGCAGACAACCTTTCCCACAACCATAAGGGAGGAGCGAAGCAATGACACGCAAATCCATTCTCGTGGTAGATGACGATTTCCAGATCAGGGAAATATTTTCGCAGATATTTCAGACTCTTGATTACCGATACCAATGTGCTTCAGATGGATTGGAAGCTTATCATATCCTGAAAAACACAAACTTTGATATAGTGTTATGCGACATCAAGATGCCTGAAATGGACGGTCTGGAATTGCTCAAAGAAACCAAGAAGATGGACCTGGATATCCCGTTTATCATGGTAACCGGTTTCAGCGATGAATACACCTATGATTTGGTGGTCAAATCAGGGGCTCGCGATTTTATCAAGAAACCCTTTACCATTGAAGAGGTTGAAAACAAACTAAACCGCATCTTCAATGAACTCAACGTCTCAGAAGAAAACAAGGATCTTCTTGAGAAACATATTCGGCTGAACAAAAGATTGTCAGCGCTCCTTACCATTGCCGGAGAATTAAGCTCTGAACTGGACTTTGCTCGTCTTTTTCCCCTTATCGTAAGCAGAGTCACGAAAGCGATGGAGGCCGAAAGGACGAGCCTCTATATCATTGACGAGGAGACTAAAGAAATCTGGACAACAGTCGCTGAACAAGTAGAAGAAATTCGCGTTCCTCTAGGTTGTGGGATCAGTGGGAGAGTGGCTGAATCAGGAAAGACGATCAACGTAGCTGATGCATGGGAATTGGATTATTTCGACAGAAAGTTCGACGTCAAAAACAACTTCCGAACCAGATCAGTTCTTTGCATGCCCATAACAAACCGTTCAAATGAAAACATCGCCGTCATTCAGGTGATTAACAGGGTGAATGGGGAGAATTTTGATGAAGATGATGAAAACCTGTTGAAAGCCCTTTCGGGCCAGATAGCCATAGCACTTGAAAATTCTTTTCTCATGGAAGAACTGGAATCTTCTTTCGAAGGATTCATAAGGACCCTTTCCGCCGCTGTGGACGCAAGGCATCCTTTTACAGCGGGGCATTCCCAAAGAGTGACCGAATACTCTCTCATGATTGCCAAAGAACTTGGCCTGGATGAAGGACAACTGGAAACCATAAAATACGCAGCACTGCTTCACGATATCGGAAAAATCGGCATAAAAGATGCCGTGTTGCTCAAAAACGGTCGATTTACTCAGGAAGAAAGGGAGGAGATGAATAGACATCCTTCCAAAACCCTTTCCATCCTCAAACAGTTTCATTTCCCTAAACACCTGGAACAGGTACCGCTGGTAGCAGCCCACCACCATGAGAAAATAGACGGAAAAGGTTATTTTAAAGGATTGACTCAGGACAAAATACCTTTCGGATCACGAATTCTGGCGGTTGCGGATGTCTTTGATGCGCTGACCTCAAGAAGAGAGTATCCGAAATACACGAAGGATGAAACATTAGACCACAGTCCAATGCCTTTGGATAAGGTTATCATGATCATGAAAGAAGGTGCCGGCAATCATTTTGATCCGGAGATTGTAACCGCATTTTTGGGTTGTCTACCGAAGATGCTCACCCTCTACAGAGGCACCCATTTCCTACCGGAATATATAGACCAAATGATCGCTTCGTTCGAAGCAGGTATGGATTAGGCAAAAACCGTAAACCCTCCTTCCATGGCTTTCATGACAGATAAACAAGCAGAGATACGCAAGCACATTGTAGATACTGCGACCCTCCTTTTCCTCTTTTTTTTCCTTTTAAGCTATTTCGAGCCTCATCTTCTATTTTCCTCTTCCATAACAACAGGCGGCGACACAGGATCCCATTATTATACCGCCCAATATGTAAAGGATGTTCTTCTTCCTAAGGGGAAGATATCGGGCTGGTGCCAGGGCAATCTTGCAGGATTTCCCATTCTGCAAAATTACTTTCCCCTCCCGTTTTTCCTCATGGCCGCGTTGTCATGGCTGATACCGCTCCAGATAGCCTTCAAACTGGTCACAGTGCTTGGGATTTTCCTCCTCCCTTTCTGCACATACCTGTTTTTTCGTTTTTTGAGACTACCTTTTCCCGTACCCGTAATCGGGGCTGTATTTTCCGTTGCGTTCCTCTTTATGGACGGCAACTCCATGTGGGGAGGAAATATCCCCAGCACGCTCGCAGGTACATTCTGTTACAGTTTGGGTTTCGCCATCGCGGTTCTTTGGATAGGGCTTCTCTACCGAACGATCTACGAGGACAGGAGCTTTGTCACACCCGCTTTCCTTCTGGCCGCTACAGGTCTCTGCCACGGCTATACGCTGCTTTTTTCGGTTTTCGCATCTTGTTTTTTCCTATTCACGAAACAGCATTTCTCACACCACCTAAAAATACTGCTCAAAGTTCACATTACGGCCTTTCTACTCATGGGGTTCTGGCTGATTCCACTCATGGCGTTTCTCCGCTTTACCACGCGATTCAGCATTTATTGGATCTTTTTTGACTGGAAACAGATTCTAAGGGAGATATTTCCCGTCATCATATGGCCTTTCATAGGATTGTTTCTCCTTGGAAGTTTCTGGGTTATCGTAAGAAAGCTGCGATCACCTCCCAAAGTGGATCTGATGCAGTGGTCCTACCTCATCTTCATGGTTCTCTGCGGGCTGGGTCTTTACATGGCCGGCTACAGGATTGGCGTAGTAGACATACGTTTCCTGCCATTTTTCCAGTTCTTTTTAGTAATTGGGGGGGCCATGCTTTTTTCCCTGATACCAACAGATTTAAAAGCGGGAATCGTCCTGGCAGGTCTCGTCCTTATCTCTACATGCTTATGGGTGGATAATAGGGAAACCTTCATAGGAGACTGGATCAAATCCAACTATGCAGGTTTTGAAAACAAACGCTTATGGGGCCCTTTTTCTCAAGTCAACGCGTACTTGAAAGGCACACCTCAAGACCCACGGGTCGCATACGAACACAGCATGCTCCACGAAGGGGCCGGAACCGTCAGGGCCTTTGAAAACATACCTCTGTTTTCCGGAAGATCCACATTAGAAGGCGTATACATTCAAGCCAGTCTTCCAGTCCCATTCATCTTCTACATCCAGTCGGAGATTTCCCAGAAGGCTTCCATGCCCATTCCCGACTATTGTTACTCAAGGTTTGATCTTATCAGGGGAAGTGAGCATCTTCGTCTCTTCAATGTTCGTGACATTGTTGCTGTGGAACCCGAAACTAAAAAGGCACTGAAACGATCACCATACTACCAATCTCGATTCAGAGCCGGGCCGTATGAGGTATATGAACTCCTCACAAACCCGAACAGGTATGTTGAACCGGTACGAAACATACCGATGCTAATTACAAAAGGAGGCTGGCGCAGGGTTTTTTATAAATGGTTTCGATTAGGCGACCTCACCATACCAATCGTGTATAAAGAGAACCCGCAAGAAAAAGACCGGGATCGCTTCCACCCCATGGAAAGCTTCGATGAAACAAAGCTCCCAAAAACTCCCATAGAAACTACAGTACCCCTGAAAGAGACCATCAGAGAAGAAGAAATCCTTATTGATGGTGCAGAAATTGGAAAGCCGCTTCTTATAAAGATCTCTTTCCATCCCAATTGGCAGGTCGAAGGCGCAAAAGAAATATACCTCGTATCCCCGGGGTTTATGCTGATCTATCCCGATGCACCTCAGATTCGTCTTTATTATGGAAAGACATGGCCGGACTACGTCGGGGCTGCATCTACCTGCCTTATCATTTTTATTCTGCTTGTTTTTCGTTTCTGCCGGCTGCAAAACCTGAGAAAGTACCTTACGATCTGGTTCGACAAGGTGGTTGTGAAAACCGTGCTCATAACAGGAACGCTTTTCCTGATAGCAACCACATACTATTTCCTGAATGTTTCACGTGAATACCCCGTGCTCTCTTACAACAAAGGTATTCAGCACTTTACCGACGACAATCTCGAAAAAGCCAGGGAACATTTCAGGGATGTCCTCATGAGATTCCCTCAAACACTTGTTGTGGACCAAGCAGCGTTTCATTATGCTATTTGTTTTTACAAAGAAAAAGAGTGGGACGAGGCTATCGGGGCATTCAAAAGTCTCCTCGATACCTATCCTGACTCGGGCAGGGCAGCTGAAACCCGATACCATCTGGGACTCTGTTACCTTCATTCGGGCAGAATCGCGAAGGCCCGAGAGGAATTTGCAAGAACCATAGAGCAGTTTCCGGAGGGAATATGGAGCGGATTCGCCAGGGATCGGCTAAAGGAGTTTGATTCATAATGTCTTCCGATTCAGGATTCACGGTATTTATACCGGTCTTTAATGAGGAAACCTTACTGATTCGGAACGTGGAAAAGCTGGTCCGCTTTCTCAATAAACTTGGAACTCCCTACGAAATCATCGTCGGAAGCAATGGTTCAACAGACAACACTATCCATCAGGGAAATACCCTGGCAGAAAATAACCGCAAAATCCATTTTTTTCATCTCGACCGTAAAGGGGTGGGAGCAGCCTTCAGAGAAGGAGTAAAAAGGGCCAACTTCGACAGGATCATCACCGTGGACATGGATCTCTCTATTCGCCTTGATTTCATTCCCAAAGCCTTTGAACTGCTTGGACGGTATGACATGGTAATCGGCTCCAAAACGACCGGCACCCAGAAGAGATCATGGACACGAAAAACCGCCAGCGAGAGTTTCATAATTCTTGCGGGATTCCTCCTCAACATAAACTTTCATGATTATTCCATTGCAGCAAAAGGATATCGGAAAGAGGTCGTAAAAAAATACCTACCCCTCATAGACGACAAGACTTTTTATGTCGTTGAGCTGGTTTACCAAGCCTGTCAAGAAAAAAGGCAACTCAAAGAAATACCTGTTACGTGCGTCGACCTAAGGGGAAGCCGGTTCAATCTGATTCACGAAGGACTTTACAAATTCGGAAATCTATTTTTGCTCTGGTTTAAAAAGCTCGTACTTCGCAGGTAGGTGTTTCAAGCCACATCAGACGATGTCCGTATCACCTAAAAACAGCAATTAGCTTTTAAGCTATTAGCCGTTAGCTTAAAGATCCTAATCATTTGCATGACTTTTCCCTTTACTTGGGGTTTCACTTTTTGATGCTAACTTATTGCAAACGTAAATGACCGATTTCATACGGCTAATAGCTAACGGCTAACCGCTAATTGCATCTTTTAGGTATCATATGATGTCCGTATCACCATAGGAAATGAACCAGTTCTCAGCGGATCCCAAGATTTCCGTGCTTCCATTGAAACGACATCCAAAATGCCATTTTTTCGGATTCAAAATGTTCGGAATTCTTCGGAAACCGGAATGCTGAAGAAACTCCGGTTTGGCTTTGGATAAAAGGCAGGTCATAAATTCAGCGCCCTGCTTTCTGCAGGTCTCACTGGCAAAATCGATCACAAGACGCGTCACAGAAGCATTGATGACAGGCAATGGAAAAAGATCAACCAGAACGCCAAAATAATGTCCCTTCAGATTCATCATCCTGAGGATCAGATAGCCGGACAATTCACCTTGCCATTTGACTGAAAAAGGAAGGTAAGCAAAAGAAGGCATACCTAAATAACGCCAGTTAAGATAATGTCTATCCCGGATCTGTATGACCGGAAACCGGCCAAGATGGCTTTTCCAGAGATGATCGAATTCCTCGTCGAAATGGCTCAAGGGCTCAATGACAAGGCCTCTTCCCTCATCATATGCCTCAGACGGTACGCTCAATCCCTTCAGAGCTTCAGGAGCGGAAACAACCTTCTTAAGTAAAGGGACATGCCTGCACATCAAAGTCAACGGCCTGAAGGGTCTGATCAAAAAAGGGAAGGTACATAACAGGTTCCATTCCAGTCGCGCTGTAAACCCGGGCAGGGAAGCTTCGTTGGGAAACCCCCATACCGTGGTTATTGCATGTTTTTCTCCCATCAAACGGTATAATTCTCTCGCAAGAGCGACGAAGATTCCTTTCCTCTGATATTCCGGATGCACCATGGTATCACAGGAAAATGCAAACACGGTTTCTTTACCCTCTACGGAAAAACATGTGGGAATCACCGCATACTGACCGACAACAACCCCGCAGTCTTCCGCAATGACACAAAATGCCTCGCCCGCGGGATTGTCCTGGAACTGCCACCGCCATGCAGGAAGGGTTGTTCGAACAGGATCCACATCGCCGAATACAGCCTTTCTCAAACGGAGAATCTGACCTTCATCCCCGGCTTTGTATGGTCTTATCTGAAACTTCAACCGTCGAATATCCAATTATTCTACCTACCATCTACCGTTTTCTGCCTACTGCCTGCTACATACTGCATACTCACCGTCGCACCTGCGTCATCCCGTCAAAAGCCTTAAAAAAAGCCTCACTTTCTTCAGATAATGCCCCCGGTTCCTGGCTGCGAAATCCCGCAGCACCTGGAGCCTCAGATAAAACCTGCAGTAGGCCTTTCTAAGCGTCCATTTTAAAAAAGGAAGAGAATGTTCGTCGTTATAATGGGGGTAGAGGTGTGGCGGAAAAGTTGCGGGGTCGAGACCCGCATCAATAGCGATTTTTGTTCCTGGAAAAGGCACAATCAGATGGAATGCCACATAGGTCGGGTTGAGATGGACAGCAAGCCTTAAGGTCGCCTCCATATCTGCCTTCGTCTCACCGGGAAAACCAAAGTTCATGAAAAGGGCTGAACGAAGGCCTGCAGCGCGGGTAAGTGTAACGGCCTTCACACAGTCGGAAACCATAATCCCTTTGCCCGTCTGTTTAAGAATGCGATTTGACCCGGATTCCACACCAAAATGAATCAGGCTGCATCCTGCTCTTTTCATCCATTCCAGAACCTCTTCATCCACATCGGTTACTCGTGTCTGACAACACCACTGTATCCCCATATTCCTTTGGGCCATTTCTCTGCAAAGAGAAAGAAGGAAGTCCCTGTTAAGACCGAACTCCAGGTCCATGAAATAGATGTTTTTCACATGGTATTCTGTTTTTACCCATTGAATCTCCTCCAGAACACGCGAAAGGCTCTTCTGCCTCAAACCTTTTCCATACATACCAAGGTAACAGAAACTGCAATGGTAAGGGCACCCTCTTGAAGCCTCCAGAATAGCAAAATTGTTTCCCATGAATTCATAAAAATACCTGTCCATTGGAAGGAGATGATACGCAGGAAAAGGCAGATCATTGAGATCGGGGAGATTTTTTCTGGTCTGCGTGGTTATCATCCTGTTCCCTTTTAGAAAAGCAATTCCAGGGATCGCTTCAGGGATTCTTGAATCCAGATCCTTCTGCGCCAGTTCCAGGATAGTCTGTTCCGGTTCACCAAGAATTGCGGCCCTTGCGTGGGTTTTTTGAAGGATGGTTTGTGCCCTTTCCGTAACATGAGCGCCCATCAGATAGAGCCGTTCAGGAGGGATCATTTTGATGGTGTCAAAAAAGAATGCAATATCAAGGGACGGACATTGCCAGCGATCGTATGGCGTGGAAGTCACAAAGATTTTGTCATACTCCTCCGCTAATGCCCCTAGGGATTCAGGAGACAGCCGTACCACATTATTGTCCAGAATCCTGACCGAAAAATGCTTCCTTTCTAACAGCGCCGCGGCATTTGCCAAATCAAGGGGTTGCCATATTCTTTTAAACTGGGCCTGTTTCTGTCTCCTTATTCCCTGCCAGTCCGGATTGACAAGAAGTATTTTTCCTGCGCTTTTCATGGCCCACACCCGGCAGTGACATCTGCTCGTCGATATCCCGGACCGGCAGATGCAAGGGAGGCCTCATCTCTAAAAGAGGTTGGCGCAACCCCTCTCGTTAAAAGAGATTTCTTCAGGGATTCATCAAGCAGCAGAATCAAATCACTCTTCCAGTCGTAATGCCAGTGATGATATTTCCGGGATGTATGCATATCTCCTGATCCGGGATGAAAATTCAATTCTATCACAGGCCAGACGCCTTTCTGCCTGATCATGTCCACTGTTTCCAAAACATACCCCTTGTTCATCCTTCCACCCGATTTCAAGAACCCCACGGATGGAATGGTTCTGACCTGCACACAGCCCAGACGGGAAGCATGCAACACTGTCCAGAGTTTCAGGAAGCCCCATTGAACCAATCGCTTCATTCCAGATTTCAGATCCAACTGATCTACAATCGAGCCCCTTACAAAAGGGATATCATAATCCTTTGCCAGTTTTAAAGTGACCGAAAAGAGTTCCGGATAGAGGTGAAGATATTGATGCCCATCCACATGGCTCAAAACAATTCCTTCATCGAGAAGGTTTTCGATCTGGGCACTCCACTCCGCGTACACTTCCATAATATTGATCTTACGGGTAAGAATTCGAACAAGGAGTTCTTTTCTTGAGAGAAAATGCTGGTTCGAGGAAAGGATGGAAGGGATACGTTCAAAAGGAAGCAGAGGGCGTTCATCGCAAAGGACAAGATGGACCCCCAGATCCAGGCCCGGGTTCTCCCTTGCCAGGGATATGGCATCCCCTATGGCTTCACCCGTGGAAACGATAGACGCACTTGAAAGAAGTCCCTCTGTGAAAGCTTGAATAATTCCCTGGTTTATCCCTTTGGTCAATCCGAAATCATCGCCGTGAAAAATGACTCTCATAGGATGTACCATATAGTATCCAGGCTCAAGCGAACCCTTTTTTCCGTCCTTTCACAAGCATGCCGACAAAAACAAGGCCTAGCAGTACCGCGAGGGAAACCCACATCCATCTGAAACGCCGAAACCAGCTTTCTTCTTTCAAGATTGTTACCATAGATGATGCAATAGCGGTATGATGAACACCTTCGGACTCGTATTCAAAAAAACAGTAGACCGGATAACTGGCGCCCGCCAGTGCTGAAAAGTTACTTATCTGGAAATTCAGAGTTTTTTCAGATCTTGGGCCTATCTGAAAACGGTTCTCTTGTTTTTTCGAAGACAACTCCTTCGGTAGAGCGAGGGTGGCTTCCGCCTGCAAAGGATTTGTACCAAGATTTTTCAGGTGGAAAACCAGGTCTTGTTTTTTTTTCATAGACACAGGGTCCACCTTTACAATCAGATTGGGGTTCGCATCTTCGCCCACATAAAAGCCCATCCCGGAAAGAGCCGAAAATGGATACTGATTTGCATCATGAAAATCCACCAGCACAGTCAAGGGATAACGTCCTTTAGTCACATCGGAAAGAGGCATCTCGAACAGAAACGAATCCGACATGCCCGGATCCAGTTGGGGTTTTATGAGACCATCCTGCAGCCTGTTCAAGGCCTTCAGATGAACCTGCAGATTGAAAGCGGAATCTGATCCGTTATTGGTAATCGTTACATGAGCCTTCAGCACATCGTGGTCAACCTGCACCGAGGTCCTGGTCTCAATTTTCAAAAAACCTGCCATTGCAGTCAAATTCATCAGGAAAAAAACAATAGGAAAGAAAACCCCGACCATAACCAGAATCTTTTTCTTCATAATTTTCTTCAGCTCCAGATTTCGAACCTCGATTGATCGAATGTCATCTTTACTCACGCAGCTTACCCAAGAGGCAGTGACCGGAGTTCCTAAGGCCTTCATGGGCTCTCCTGATAGGGAGCTGCATTTTTTATATTCCCAATGGGCAGTAGTTTTTCTTTGCGCCTTTGCGTCTTTGCGTGAGACCTCATCCCAAGAGGCAGGGTCGCCTTGCGGCTGCTGTTTCATCCAATCTTTTCACTTTCGATTTCGAGGGCGCATCCTTCAATAGGGTTGGATTTTCCTTTGCCTCCCTGGCAATGGCTTTGCATGCTGAAATAAACTGATCGATAGTTTCTTTTGATTCGGTCTCCGTGGGCTCAATCATGATAGCTCCATCCACCACCAGAGGAAAATAAACAGTCGGAGGATGAAACCCGAAATCAATAAGCCGTTTGGCCATATCCAGCGTTATAACCTTGTCCTCCCTCTGAAATTTGTCTGAGAAGACACATTCATGCATACAGAAACGATCATAAGGAAGGTAAAAATCCCCTTCCAGAGCCGTTCTTATATAATTGGCATTTAAAACCGCAAGTTGACTCGCCTTTTTAAGCCCTGCAAATCCCATCGTCAGGATATAGCTGTAAGCTCTTATCATCACGCCAAAATTTCCATAAAAAGAGTGGAGCCTTCCCACCGAATCGGGGTATTCCTCATCTATTTCATAGACGCCATCTTTGAGAACGATTCGTGGAACAGGCAGAAATGGTTCAAGGTGCTTTTTCACACAGACAGGTCCTGCCCCCGGTCCACCTCCTCCATGGGGTGTTGAAAAGGTCTTATGAAGATTCAGATGCAAAACATCGATGCCTGTTCTCCCCAGATCCACCACCCCCATCATGGCATTCATGTTTGCCCCGTCGCAATATACCTGACCTCCTTTAGCGTGAACGATTCGAGCAATTTCACTGACATTTTCTTCAAACAGGCCGAGGGTATTCGGGTTGGTGACCATAATCCCTGCAGTATCTTCATCCATGACCTCTGAAATGGCCCTGGCAGAAAGGATACCGTTCTCATTGGATTTCACTGATACAGGACGATATCCACAGAGGGAAGCACTGGCCGGATTGGTTCCATGGGCCGTATCGGGAACAAGTATCTTGGAATGTTTCTTATTTCCGGCCCGATGGTAGGCGTTTATGACCAACATTCCCGCCAGTTCTCCCTGGGCTCCTGCTGCCGGCTGAAGGGTTACGGCATCCAAACCCGTAATTTCTCTCAGTACTCCTTCCAAATCGTACATCAATTTAAGAACCCCTTGCGAAAGGAAAGAAGGAACCATGGGATGGGCTCCCGCAAATCCTTCAAGGGCTGCATATTTCTCATTCACCTTCGGATTGTACTTCATGGTACACGATCCAAGGGGATACATGCCCGTATCCACACAGAAGTTCCACTGGGAAAGCCTCGTATAATGACGAACCACATCCGGTTCGCTCAAATCGGGCAGGTCGGGGAGATCCCCTTCCAGATCGCTGTCTAAGGGACATTTTTCCACATCGCGCACAGGCATGGAAAACCCCTGCCTGCCTTTACTCCCCTTCTCCCAAAGCAGGGGTTCATCAAATACAAGACCGGTGGATGCATATTGCTCACTCATGACCTGATCTCCCTTATAAGCTCGTCCATCTCATTCCTGCCGGCAGTTTCCGTCACACATAGAAGATAGTACCCGGCAAGCTCGGGATAGTAGGATGCAAGGGGCAGGCCCGCCACAATCCCTTTCTCCATAAGTCTCCTATGGGTTTGTTCAAACCCGGGAGGGGATTTCACAACGAACTCATTGAATGTGGGCGCATCGAACGGAATTTTAAACCCTGCTTTTGTGAGTTCTTTCTTCAAATATTCAGATTTGTCCCGGTTCAGCGTGGCGAGTTCCCGCATCCCTGTCCCTCCGACAGTGGCCATGTAAACGGCGGCCGCAAGAGCACAATGGCTGCTGTTGGTACAGATATTGGAAGTTGCCTTCTCACGGCGTATGTGTTGCTCTCTCGTGGCAAGAGTCAGGACAAATCCGTCCTTGCAATCCTTGTCCACCGCCTTCCCGACGAGACGCCCAGGCATGCTTCGCATATATTTCTTCCTGCAGGCAAACATGCCGAGCCCGGGACCGCCGAACCAGAGGGGAAGGCCGAAACTCCTGCCTTCACCACAAACGATATGAGCACCCTGACTACCTGGATTCTTGAGAAGACCATAGGCGAGGGGTTCCGCAAAAGAAACAATGGAAAGGAGATCGTTGCTGTCACAATATTCACAAATCATTTTGAGATCTTCGATACACCCGAAAAAATTCGGGGACTGGACCGCCACAGCTGCAAGATCCTCCACCGGATCACACCGGGTAAAATCCGTTCTGCCATTCTCGAGATAGGGCAAATCTACCATTTCAATGCCCGAGGGACGGAGATAGGTCTCTGCCACACGGCGATAATGGGGATGGATGGCCGAAGAAACGGCCACCCTTTTTTTCCGGGTGATACGGACCGCCATGAGCAAGGCCTCTGCAAGGGCTGAGGCACCGTCATAAAGAGAGGCATTAACAACTTCCATGCCTAACAGTCGCCCAACAAGGGTCTGGTATTCATAGATAGCCTGAAGGGTCCCCTGGCTGATCTCAGGTTGGTATGGGGTATAGGGCGTCACAAATTCCGAACGTCCCAGGAGGGATGAGACAGAAGCAGGGACATAATGTTCATAGCTTCCGGCCCCTATGAATCGACTATTTCCGGAACGACTTTGCTTCTTTGCAAGAACCTCCATGTGGTCATTTAATTCCCACTCGGAAAATGGCCCTGGAATATGGTTTTCTCTTATGAATTGGCAGGACTCCGGAACGGTGGGAAAGAGGTCATCCAAACATTTCACCCCCACCACCTCCAACATCGACCTGATATCTTCATCCGTATGAGGGAGGTACCGCATTTTCAGACTCCTTTCAACATGTCCATATAGGCATTCTTGGCCATCAGGGCGTCCACTTCTCCCGGATCAGCAGGCTTCATCCGCGCGATCCATCCATCTTCGTGAGGGCTTGTATTTACCAGTTCGGGCGATTCTTCGAGGGAATTGTTTACCGAAACAATTTCCCCTCCAACCGGCAGATACAGTTCTGCCACGGCTTTTACCGACTCAACCGTACCAAATTCATCGCCTTTGCTGAAAGAATCGCCGATCTGGGGCATTTCAACAAAGACGATATCACCCAGCTGGTCTTGGGCATAGTCGGTAATACCGATCGTTATTTCTTCACCATCCAGTCTTGCCCACTCATGATTTTGCGTATAATAGGCTTCCTCGGGCAGGTTCAATTCATCAATTTCTTTCATAATCACATTCTCCTTGCCAAAAAATTTTGTTGATAATAGCACGTTTTAATGAGAAAAGGTAGCATGAGTTACAGCACAAGCAAAATCGCGAAAGGGCATAGGCATGAAAAATGAATATACGCAGAAAATCCGTTCAGATGCAGTGACAATTTTCAAGGAAGCCATCCGTGCGGTGGATCCCTACAGCGCGGTAAAACGATTCGTTCACGTTGAAGGGAACCGCTTGACTGTCGGAACAGAAGATGTACCGAACACGGTAATTGATCTGGCGGACTACGAAAGAATATTTCTGGTTGGAGGCGGAAAAGCCACCGCTCCCATGGCAAAAGCCGTGGAAGAACTGTTAGGGAAAAGAATTTCCAAAGGAATGATCAATGTCAAGTACGGTTTCAGTACTAAATTGACTTTCACCCGCATCACAGAAGCCAACCACCCCCTGCCGGACGCAAACGGGGTAGAAGGCACAAGAAAGATGCTCGACCTGTTGAACAGCGCGGGAGAAAAAGATCTGGTATTTTCCCTTATATCCGGAGGAGGTTCAGCCCTCCTCGTTCATCCCGCCGGGGATACTACCATGGAGGAGATACAGGAATTAACGCAGATGCTGCTCGAGTGCGGGGCCACCATTAATGAAATCAACAGCCTGAGAAAACATATATCTTCCATTAAAGGGGGCCGGATGGCTCAAGCCGCTTACCCCGCCACAACCGTGAACCTGATGCTTTCGGACGTTGTGGGAGACGACATGGACGTCATTGCATCAGGACCGTTCGTACCGGACAGGTCCACTTTCCAGGATGCATGGAAAGTGATTGAGAAATACAATCTCAAAAACATTCCCCACGCAATCCAGACTTACTTACAATCAGGAATAGAAGGCCACGTTCAGGAGACCCCGAAAGCTGGAGAAAATATTTTCCTGAGGGTCCACAATTTCGTTATAGGCAGCAATATCCTGGCTCTCAGGGCTGCAGAAGAAAAAGCGAAAGATTTGGGATACAACCCCTTGATATTATCTTCCATGATCGAAGGTGAAACAAAAGAGGTGGCGGGGGTTCACGTTGCCATAGCCAGAGAGATTGTGAAGACTGCAACACCTATCTCCCCCCCTGCCTGCATTATTTCCGGGGGCGAAACCACGGTAACCATAAAAGGAAATGGCCTTGGCGGGAGAAACCAGGAATTCTGCCTCGCGGCCGCCATAAAAATGGATGGCCTGCCTGCATCCATTGCAGTGCTGAGCGGAGGAACAGATGGGGACGACGGGCCTACAAAAGCCGCCGGCGCCATAGTCGATCCCCACACGGTTGAAAGGGGCAGAGCACTGGGCCTGGAAGCCTCCGAATTCCTGAGTAACAACGATTCCTACCATTTCCTTGAAAAAACGGAAGACCTGCTTGTAACAGGCCCCACAGGAACCAACGTGATGGACGTGAGACTTGTCCTGGTGGGAAGCTGAACGGAAACCGTCCCTGGCCATGCGATTGGGGCAAATGGGAAACGTGGACTCGTTGCTGGTTACTCGTTGCTGGTTTCCCTCGTTCCCATGCTCCAGCATGGAAATGCATAACACTGACACCCGACGACTGTCGCAGATCCCGTCTGAAGCAAAGCGTAAGCGGGGAAACCTTATTTTGGAAGTTTTATTCCCGATCTGACTGACTATTTTTTCAGCCGGAAAATTAAACCTGTAGTTTTTTCTTTGCGTCTTTGCGTGAGACCTTTTCGGTTCCAGCTTGACCGGGTGAGGTTTCAGCTCAAGAACTTCCGCTCGTATACCTCCTGATACATTCTAAGCACTTCCTTTCCAAAACACACAAAAGCAACCCTTTCAACCCCCTCTGCCTTTTCAAGAAATTTCCCGGTTTCCTCTATGGCGATCCCCGTAGCCCTTTCGAGGGGAAACCTGTAAGCGCCCGTACTGATTGAAGGAAAGGCCATGGTTTTCACACCCAGATCAAGAGCAGCCTTGAAACAATTCCTGTAACAGGCAGACAACAGCTGGTCTTCGTTCCGGTTCCCGCCTGACCACACTGGGCCAACCGTATGAATAATCCATCTCGCAGGCAACCTGTATCCTTTGCTTACCCTGGCTTCTCCTGTGGGACACCCTCCAATGGTTCTGGTTTCCTGAATAAGTTCTGGTCCGGCTGCCCTGTGAATAGCGCCGTCGACACCTCCTCCGCCAAGAAGGGAGTTATTCGCTGCATTGACGATGGCTTCTACTTCCTGTTTCGTAATATCCCCTTCCACAATATCGACTCTTTTTTTCATCTCCAAACCTCATGTACATAGCTTACATTTTAAACTAAAGTCCCCATATCGCTGCCCTTACACATAGGAGTGCGTACAGGCCAAATAAAATCATCATAAAGTAGTGCAGGATATTGCATCCTATGGAGGGAACTTTCTGCGCCACACCATCGGGCCGATGAATTTTCCCGCAAAGGGGAAGGAACAGCAGGCACAGAAAGAGAATACCAGGCAGAACTATCCCGGCCAACACCGGATTTACCGTTTTCAGAAGGGTTTGTATTCCAAGAAAGAACCAGGGGCTTTGAATCATCTGGATATCAGCCTCTGGAGGGATATCCATAGGCTGAGGTACAACAACAGCGTATATTAAAAAGAACAGAACTCCTCCAAAGAAAGTTTTCTTGTCCTGGAACCACGGTTTGATGTGACTCCTGATCAAGTAGATGATAAGAGCCGGCAGAAAGAGACAATGATAAACATAGGGAAGAAGAAAAAAATCCTTCCCGGGTATAATAAACAGTTTCGAAAATACAAATCCGACCAGCGGTACGCCTCTAAGAATATTCATGAAGATCTGGCCTGCAAATATCCCTTCTTTGTCGCCTTTAAGGATGAAACCCGTAAACAACTCAAAAAAGCACAACCCCAGAGGAACGACCAATAAAGCCCATGTCTTCAAGGTATAATTTCTGTACCGTTTCCGTAAAAAATGATCCACAGTATGGAGGAGCATAAATGCAACAAAAAGCTGTCCTGATGCATAATGGACCTTTCTAAATAACCACCCGAAAGGAATAACTGTTGTAATCTCCTCCATATTTCGGAAAACATTTCCTGCCGGCTGATATTGAAAAGCAAGGGCAAGACCCGACGCAAGGCATATGATCAACGCAGACATTCCAAAACGGGGGAGCAGGTATGAAATCATTTTCGATGGACCTGTTCTCATCCCGGGGAGGAGAGCAACACCCGGGCTTTCTCAAATAGCTGTTTATGTTTGGTTCACTTTATCCAGTCAAGAGGACACAGTCCAAACTTGAAATACACCCAGAGTTCATTATAGATAGTGGCAAACCATTTTGCAATCGGGATATCCGGTGACCAACATATGGGTCGCAAGTCATGAGAACCACCGTTTTATAAAGAAGCCTTATTGTGAAGAAAAGGAACCATATTCCCGAGGAGAAACAAAGCAGATTCATGGTTACGGAAAAGAATGGGATTATCCTCCCGCTAGGTATGAATCGATCACGTTCGGTTTTTTCGGCAAACTATTCTAATGGGAAAAAGCTCTGATTTCATGAAATTCCTCAACAGTTCGCCTGTGCCGGAACTCCCCTTCCAGGTTGCGAATTCTCTCCCGTAAGTGACACAATACCTTTTCATCGGATTTTCCGAATAAGCTGCAATTTTTCATCGGAAAGTCCAGTTTGACTCTATTCTTATTCCCACCTATAAGAACACATTCCCTTTTCAATTTCCATTTTACCAGAGCATTAGGAAAGACCATATGGGCGTGTACAAAACACAACATAATCGCTGTGAAAACAGAATATCCGTTGCGGTAGATCCTTGGGGGTTTGCAGGAGCGGCGGATGTGAATCGTTTTCTCTTCTCTATCTGGATTTACCGGATCATCCGCATCATCCTGGCAGTAGTTTTCCTCTGGTCAGGGGCGGCCAAACTGTATAATCCGGGGGTTTTTGCCGTCATTATAGAAGCTTATGGACTCATGCCTGATACCTGGATTATGCCAGTGGCCATTTTGATTCCGGCACTGGAAATTATTCTTGCTATCGGACTGCTCTTTGATGTTCGAGGGAACCTTGGAGGAATTACCGGATTGCTGGTTCTGTTTATGGTTGTACTTACTTATGGAATTCATATGGGGCTTGATGTGGACTGCGGCTGTTTCGGTCCGGAAGATCCGGAAGCAGAAGCCTTCCATGGCCTTCGCTCTGCCCTATACAGGGATATGGGGATGATGGCCGGTATCGGTTATTTGTACATATGGCGCAGATTCCAGCGGAAAACACCACATGGTTTGAAACATTATCTATCGAATTTTTATCAAGAAGGAGAAACGAAGAATGAGACGCTGTAAACAAATTGGAATGACAATAACACTGGGGATTTTTTTGGCAGTAACAGGGTTGTCCACCGAGGTCCTTGCCTGGAAAAACAAGTTTGAGAAGGAAGTGGACAAGGAGCAGGTTTCGGTAAAACTGGTCCGGGAAGTCCAGCGAGGTGGATATGACATTGTTACGACGGAAGAGCTAAAGGGATGGATGGATACCGGCAGAGATATGCTGCTTATTGACACCATGCCGTATGAAGCGAGCTATAAAAAAGCACATATTCCCGGCGCCAAACAATTCCTCTTTCCCATTCCGGATATGAATGCCTGGGATACCAAAGAAACAGCCGGCAAAACACAGAAAGAATATATTCAACTTCTCGGTTCGGAAAAAGACAAAATCATCGTCGTGTATTGCGGATTTGTGAAATGCACGCGAAGCCACAACGGTGCAGCCTGGGCAAAAAAGCTCGGTTACAAAAATGTGTACCGTTACCCTGGGGGAATTTTTGCGTGGAAGGGTGCGGATTATCCTACGGGGAAAGTGGAATAAAAGTGGCTCTACGCGGATTAGCGTGAAGAATCCCTTTTTCGGGAACTGAGGTGTCAGGTTTCGGGTGTCAGGTTTCAGTATCTGCTATTCCTAATTTTCTGGTTCTAATAACCATAACTATTAACTATTGGTTATTAAGTTGAATAAGATGAATGCGGCCAGGTTTTTTCCTGACACCTGACACCTGGAATCTGAGCATGGTCTATTCGCGAATTGATGAAAATATCACGTTAATCCGATGAGCCATAAAAGTTAACCGGTTTCTATCCTAGCCGTTCAACCACCACAATATCTCCGTTGTCCAATTTCTCAAGGGGTAATACAGAAAGGTCTTTCTTGGCAGGTCCTGATATCCGCTTGCCGGAAAGGTCGAAAGCGCTTCCGTGGCATGGACATCGGAACTTGGAGGATAGAGCATCGTAGCCAAGTGTACAGCCCAGATGGGTGCATTTGGAAGAAAGGGCGTGGAGACTTTCATTCCGTTTTTCAAGAAAGACTCCTTCTTTGAAATTCAGTCCCAAGAGCTGCTCTTCAAGGTGGAAAACGACTTTTCTTTCATTGGGTTTTCTGAAAGTAATAAAGGAAAAGACCGGAAAACCGAGGGCAAATGCTCCCGCGATATAGGAAAGCCAGCGAAACAATTTTTTAAAGAATGCTCTTCTTTCCATTCTTATATACAAATTCCAGGTTAAATACAGTGAATCTAATAAAAATAAGAGACAGGGGGCTTTCCCCGGAACTGAAGGAAGTTTCCCAACTCGCACAAGAACGGGCAAAAAATTTCTTTATGTCTAAGCAACTCTATTGCTCCGAGGCGGTATTGGTTACGCTCAATCACGGGCTCGGAGGAGAATTGACCGACGAATTGGCCGTTCGCCTTTCGTCTACGCTTCCCGAAGGGCTTGCAGGAAGCGGTTGCCTCTGCGGTTCCCTGGGAGGGGCGATTCTCGCCCTGGGCCTTTTTCTTGGCAGGGATAGGCCTTGTGGCCAGTGCGACAAACATCATGCCCTTACGGGAACAAGGGAGTTGCACGATTTGTTTAAAAAACGGTTCGGCGCAACCTGCTGCCGAGTTCTGAGTAGGAAGGTAAAAGACCTTCCCAAACAACATTTTGAACAATGCGCCGGTCTGACAGGTTTCGCAGCCGGTCTTGCCGCTGAAATTATTCTCAGGGAACGCCCCCGGATAATCAAACAGGTTGACTATGCATTCCTTAAAAAACGGGAATCAAAAATGATCTCTCTGGTTCGAAAAGCCGTCAATTCAATGATCTTCTGATGATCTAATGGGGACAGTGTTACAACTGTAGTTCCGAGAGGCTTTTCATAAAGCCCTGCTTCATTATCACTTTCAAGTCCACCCACAACGGATCCGCTTCAAGGTTTGGCACAACTGCTGAACCCGAGATTCCCATTCCCTGGTACTTTTCAGTCAAAACGGACTTGCAACGATTTCTTTCCTGATTGATCTCTTCCTGGTATTTTTCCAGGATCTCAAGAAAGGGAGAGACATCCAGCCCGGCAGTTTTCTTCATCAGGTCAAGCAAACGGGTGTTATCCACCTCAGGATTAATGCGGGAAAGGCAATCTTCGAAAAAAATATCCCGGACCATTTGCTGTTCTTGAATTCCAATCGCTGTCAACTCTTTAATCAAGCGATCTTCATTCATAATTTGATCCTGAAATCTTTGTAGAAAACCGCGAATTTTCCCTTCTAATTCTTTTTTCTTGAAGGCGATTTTATCTTCATCCGTTACAACTACCTCTTGCGCTTTCTCCATGATAATATCAAGAGTGCTTCTTATTTCAGCCATGGGTAACCATCCTTTTTTCAATCTCACATATCGATATTGTGTTTGAACTGGCTGTATTCCACCATTCTTGCGAGAGCGTTTACCGCATTTTCCGGCGTCTGGTAGAATACCCCATTATACTTTTTCCCAGGGAGATATCTGACTGTGCCTTGTTCTGTACGGGCCAGGGAAACCCCGATAACCGGCTTTGCATAAGTTTCCATGAGCTCTGCCATTTTCATCACAAAACCTTCTTCAAATTCCGCGCTTAGTTCTTCAATAGCGGAAAGGGCGTCAAGAGAAGCCTCCGGATCGACCTCTTTTGTGGACTGAAGCAGTTGACGGACCATTTCATTTCTCCCCACAATGCCAAGACAAATGACCGCATCGATTCCTTCCCATTTGAGGAGCTCTTCCACGGCAACAATAGGGGCTTCCCGATTTGTCGTTCCCACTAGATCAACCGGATTTCCCCTGCTCCAGAAAGGTGGAAGGTGTTTCCCAATTCTCTCGACAATCTCCCTTGGAAGTTCTGGAACCTGAAGGCCCCGTTCGTTGCATTCATCAGCGGTTACCACTCCCCAACCTCCTCCAAGAGTCACAATCCCGACTTTATTCCCCCTGGGAAGGGGAAGAGAGGAAAAAGCAGCGGAAAGATCCAGCAATTCCGTTGGAACCCGCACATCCAAGATGCCTGCCTGGCGACAGGCTGCCCTGAAAATAGCGTTCTCACCGCTCATGGATCCCGTATGGGAAGCCGCCGCCGCCCTGCCGGCATCAGTGCGGCCGCCTTTCAGGACAATGATCGGTTTCCTGGCATTGATCCTTTTAGCTGTCTCAATGAATTCCGGTCCGTTCTCCACACTTTCCAGATACAGCACAATGATTCCGGTATGGGGGTCCTTTTCCAGGTATTCCAGGTAATCGTTGCAGGAGAGCATGGCCTCATTTCCAGAGCCCACAAAAAGAGATATTCCGATTCCCTGCTGTTCAGCCCAGTGTATGAGCTGATTCCCGAGGTTTCCGGATTGTGAAATAAATGCAACAGAACCCTTCCTGGGACGCGTATGTGTTCCCGTTGCAAAGAGGTGAGAATAGGGACAAATAATACCCATGGTATTAGGACCTATTATGGCCAGTTTATTTTGCACACAAAGTTTTACAATTTCCTTTTCGAGCTTTTTCCCGGAATAATCCTGCTCACTAAAGCCTGAAGTGACAATCACAGCTCCCTTGACGCCGTGCCTGCCGCAATCATCAAGAACATCATGGACAATACTTGCGGGAGTTGTAATAAAGACAAGATCCACTGGTTCCGGAACATCTCCTATCCTTTTATATACCTTCAAACCAAAGATTTCGTCGTCCCGCGGGTTCAAAGGAAAGACCTTTCCCTGGAAACCACCGGCAATAATGTTTGACAGGATCAATTGTCCCCATTTCCCAAAATTCTTAGAAGCGCCTATCACCGCAACGGTTTTTGGGTTTAAAATGGATCCAAGGTTTTCCTTATAATCCAATCCGGATGGCAGTTTCTTGTTTGATTTTCTCACAGGCGAATTTCCCTCAGTAGTGGTTGCTTGTTGCTCGTTGCTGGTTACTGGTTGCTCGTTGCGTTTCAAAGCGCAGCGGAGATCCCAGGGGACAAGGAATTACTGGCTACTGTGAACCGACCGGTCCTGAGGAACAGCTTCACCCTGACCCAGTGCATTCAAGTTCTGCGGAACGCTTTTTTTCGACCTGTACAAAGGGGGTTGACCTTAAAGTGGGATTCAAGTTTGAACGAGAAACTGCCTCTAGCCTCCTCAAAAAAAAGCGTTTAATCGTTCCCCAGACAGGTTTCACGGAAAGGACAAGTAGCAATACAGCTCCAGCAGACTGTATCCATGTAGGCACCATTTCAAACCCCTGGATCACCGTCGCGTTTATAGATGTCCCAAAAAACAGATAAATTCTGTCCACGGCAAGGCCGAAACAGATCGCAGAAAGGGCGATGGTACTCATATAGATTATCGTAGCCCGCTTCCCTAAGACTCCCAGAAGTACGGTCAGGGAAGTAATATTGGTGGCCGGACCTGCCAGGAGGAAGACGAGGGCAGCCCCGGGGCTTACTCCCTTCAGAATCATGGCAGCCGCTATAGGCGTTGAAGCCGTGGCGCAGATATACAACGGCGTACTGACGAGAAGCATGATCAGCATGGAATAGATACCACTGTCAAGATAGGTGCTGAAAATCTGATCCGGAATCAAAACCGTAATAAGCCCTGCCAGCAACATGCCCACCAGGAACCATCCTGCCATGTCACCCCAGACCTCTGAAAATGCGTACTTTAAGCCAAAACCAATCTTCTGAAAAAAACCGTGATGACGTATGTGCTCTTCAGGAGAACAGCTGTTTCCGTCACAGCAACCATCCACAGGACAGGAGAGGTCAGCAACCGGAATCACCTCTTGAGTGGTTCGACCGAAAAAATTTTCCGCTATTCCTGCAACAGTCGCCGTCACAAAAGCCGCAACCGGTCGGATCACCGCCATAATTGGACCCAACAGGGCATAAGTAATTGCGATGGAATCCACCCCCGACTCAGGAGTCGATATGAGAAAGGCTGTAGTAGCACCGCTGTTCGCGCCCTGTTTCTTCAAAGATACCGCAGCAGGAAGAACACCACAAGAGCAAAGAGGTATCGGAATTCCCAGGAAAGCTGCTTTGAATACCGAAGAAAACCGACCCTTGCCTAAATGTCTGGCAACGGTATTGGGGTTGAGGAACACTCGAAGCAATCCTGCTGCAACTATGCCAAAAAGAACATAAACAGAAGATTCCATTAAAAGATTCCATGATGCCAGGATAATTTCAACAATGAATTCCATCGATTTTAAACCCACCCCCTCATTTTCTCAAAATTCTCCAGTTGTCCATTATCTTATAAACTAGGTTTCTTCTCGCTCAAAAACAAGAGCGGGCCTGTTTAAACCGCCAATTATCATTTTCCACCCAGGTTCATAGAATTGCTGTTCATGGTTGACACAAATCCTGTTTGCCCCTATAGTCGTGGCAAAGTTCATTGAATTAACGAACACTTCGTCAATACAAGGCTTTCCCCGTAGTGAGAACCTGATGGAATTTGGACAAACCAGGTTAAAAAAAAACCGTGAAACGTATAGAAAAATGCATTTTAATCGGTAATTCATTCTCTGCCGGTTCTTTCAACCTGCAGGCCTTTCACCATCATTATCGGTCACACATCATCAATCAAAAGGTCCTTTGAAAAAAGGACTGGCGTCTTAAAAAAACTGCGCAGTTACTCAGGATTCATGGTTCCCAGGTTAAACGGAAGATTGGGCCGTAAGGTCTGCTCAAAGGCAACCCGGAAGACTTCCAGATACAACATTACAACCATAAACCTAATAAGGAGGAACAACGCATGAAGAAGAACAACCGAATCGTATTGGTAATGGCACTGCTTATTTTTCTCTTCGTTTTTCCAATCAAAGGGGCACTTGCAGCCGACCCCATTCTACTGGGAGCGCCACTCTCAACATCCTATCTTTACGGTTGGGATGCAGAGAGGGGAATCAAGCTTGCTATCGAAGAGATCAATGCGCAAGGCGGGGTCAAGGTGGGCGGAGAAATGCGGCCTTTTGCCGTGGATGTCATTGACACAAGAGATCTCGAACCCGGTGTTCCAGTGAGTGAGGCCTTAATGGCCATGGAAAAACTGATTTTGGGGAAAAAGGTCAAATTCATTGTAGGTGGTCCAGTACGCTCTGAAGCAGCCCTGGCAGCCATGTCTCTTCTTTCTAAACACAAAGTTATTTCCATCTTGACCACAGGTGCACTAAGCCCCAAATACCATGCCCTGGTGGAGAAAAAGTACGACAAATTCAAATATTGTTTTCGTATTCATGGGGAAGCAAAATGGCTCGTGAAAGAGATTCTTACCTGTCTGATGGAAATCAAGCAAAAGTATGGGCTGAACCGCCTGTTTATCATGGTTCAGGATGTGGCCCATGCTCGGGCAGCAGGAAAAATCTTAGGGAAAGTTGCCGCCAAAAAAGGCTGGGACATCACTGGAATGGAAATCTATCCCACAGGAACCAGCGATTTTTCCATGGGACTGATCAAAGCCAAAAAGACCAATAGCGAGGTTTTGTCTATCTGGATGGATATGCCTGAAAGCTCCATCCTGTTAAAGCAATGGTTTGACATGAAAATCCCCGCTCTGCCGTTCGGATCTACCCTTGCCGCGGCCGAGCAACCGGGATTCTGGGAAGCAACCAAAGGCAAGGGAGAATACTGTCTTGCCAACGTGGTCAATGCGGGCAACGCCCCCAGCGACGCTACTCCATGGACCATGAAGTTTTATAATGCCTACAAGAAGCGCTGGAATGTTGAACCGGAAGGCCTGGGAACCTCCAGCAGCTATATGGCCATCTATGTATTGAAAGACGCTATCGAACGAGCGGGCTCTCTGGATCCCGACAAGGTGGTTGCGGCTTTGGAGAAAACGGACATGATGGGCGTTTACGGCAGACTTCGTTTCACGCCCAAAGGACATCAGATCATTCCCAGTTTTGACCCCAAGGAGGGAGCTGTAGGAAGTATTTTCCAGTGGCAGGCCGGAAAACGGGTTGTCGTATTCCCCAAATCGATTGCCAAGGGTGAAATCCAGCTTCCGCCATGGATGAAATCTAAAAAATGATAGGGGTACGGAGCGCTTCCCTCTTCCTTTGAAAAAGGGGGAAGGGAGCGGATTTCATCCCCCAATCGGCATCTTTCACACAAAAGCCAAAAAACAGTTTACACTTTTTGAAAATAAAATCCTTACGGATTAACTCCTAAATCCTAATCTCAGGGATTTTAGGCGTAAGCCTTTTATTGCGTTTCCTGAAAAAGTATAAAGTGACAAATGAAGGGTTCCCCCTAACCCAAATGACGTGCAACCAGCAATCCCGAGGGATCTCAGCTGCACTTCGACACGCAACGAGTAACCAGCAACGAGTAACCAACAACCAGCACCATAAATCGGGATCTAAATTATGGATATTTTAATTTACGGCACCATCAACAGCATCATGTTGGCATTAATGGCCCTGGGTTTCGCACTGGTGTATGGAACCAGCCGGATACCGAATTTCGCTCACGGGGCCATCTATGTCCTGTGCGGGTTTGTCACCTGGGTCTTTGTTCGATCCCTGGAACTGAACTATTTCCTGAGCATCGTCCTTTCTTTGATAGTCACAGGGCTTCTTGGAGCTTTGATATACCGGTTTGTGCTCATCCGGGTAAGGGGAATGGAGATTTCAGAAATCATCGCCTCCTACGCTATCGGCCTGGCCATTTTGGAGACCCTTCGCTGGGGGGGATTCAAAGGAACGACCTATACGTTGCCGGTTTTTATCGAAGGGAGTGTTATGATCGGCGATATTCCGGTGGACTACCAACGTATCCTCGTGGTTGTCCTTGGTGTCGCGGTGGTGACGTTCCTGTGGCTTTTCACCCACTATACCCGTATCGGGCTGGCTCTGCGGGGAATGGCGCAGGATGAACGGGCCGCCCTCATGCTGGGCATAGACTCGGACACTATGGCCCTTGTGGCCATGGCCTTTGGTTCCATGCTCGCCGGGTTTGCGGCCATCGTGCTGCTGCCCCTGGGCAATATCGTGGTGGAGAAGGGGTATAATGTGCTTATTCAAGCCATTGCAGTCTGTATTGTCGGAGGGCTGGGAAGTTGGATGGGCGCCGTTCTTGCCGCATTCATCATAGGATTCGCACAGATACTGACAACCGTATACCTTGGCGCCCATTATCAGATGGTGGTGGCTTTTCTGGCCATTATTTTAACGCTGATCCTCAGACCGTCGGGTCTGTTCGGACGGCAAAAAGAACTGGAAGAGAGGGTCTAACGTGAATATGGAAAACCGTCGAAAGGAGAGGATTGATCGCGGAATAAAGGTCAGGACAGATGGCCTCTACTCGCTGATGGGCTGGCAGGAATTGTCCTATCTGACCCTTCCCAGACTCCTGTTGATTGTCGGATTGCTGGCGCTGCCCCTCATCATGCCCGGCATGTATTGGCCACGGGTCATTACCATTGTGTGCATTTACGCCCTGCTGGCGCTCAGTTTTGATTTTCTGGCCCATTTTGTGGGGCTGGTATCCCTGGGCGGGGCATTTTTCATTGGGACGGGGGGGTATATCTCGGCCATCTTGAACACTTCTTTCGGCATGCACCCGATGCTGGCCGTTCCCATCGCCACGGTCTCCGGAGCGATCATCTGCACCGTTCTGCTCTTGCCCTGCCTTCCCCTCAGAGGGGTCTATTTCGCCATTGTGACCCTCATGTATCCACTTGTTCTTGCTAGAATTATTGAGGCACTGGACATCCTGGGAGGAACCGACGGTATTCTGGGAATCGACAGTTTTCCCAATGCGTGGGTGGAACAGTATTTTGTCATTATTGTACTGCTTTTGTTCCTCTTCGGCGCCAGAAGATTAGTGAACCAGGACATCGGACTGGTTTTTCGTGCGGTAAAGGACAATGACCAGGCCGTCCGCGCATCAGGAATGAACGTGAATACCTATAAAGCAGCGGCGGTATTCATTGCTTCCGCCATGGGCTGCTTCGGAGGCGCCTGTCTGGTCCATATCTACATGTGGGGAGGGATTTCTCTTTTCGCCCTGGATTTTTCCATTCTGCCCATTGCAGCTACCGTCATCGGAGGTGGAGGGACCCTTGTGGGACCTGTCCTGGGTTGTCTGATTCTGGTTCCCATCTCGGAACTCCTGCGGGAGTTCGGAACCCTTCGAATTGTGTTTTATTCCTTGATTCTGGTTGGCTTTGTGGTCTTTCGAAGCGAGGGGCTCATGGTGTACGGGGAACGAAAATATCATCAGTTTGAAAGGTGGGTCAAGGTATGAGCGATCAGCCAATATTGGAAATTCAAGAACTCACCAAGACCTTCGGGGGGATCCTGGCCCTGAACCGGGTGAGTTTTCAGGTAAACGAGGGGGAAATTCTGGGGATCATCGGTCCCAACGGGTCCGGCAAAACCACCATCGTCAACTGTATTACAGGGTTCATCAAAGCAACAAGCGGGAAAGTCTTTTTCAGGGGAAAAAATATCACCGGCAAGGCCGCCCACAAAATTGCCGACATGGGTGTAACCCGCACCTTTCAGATTATGCGGCCCTATTACAGCCTGCCCGCCTACAAAAACCTGATCATACCGTTGTTTTCACCCAGGGCCAAAAGAACAGGCGGATGGCGGGGGGGTGGAAAACTGGGCGACAGGAACACGGTCGGGATCGACATCCTGGAAGAAATCGGATTTGAGCGGGATTCTTATGTTCCCTACAAAATGGCCTCTACACTGCCTACCGGCTATCTCAAACGACTGGAACTTGCCCGCTGCCTGGCATTGAAACCGGACATTATTCTTTGCGACGAGGTATTTTCCGGCCTCAGCATGAGTGAAATCGCCAGTATGGTCCCGTTGATTGAACGGCTGCAGATGGAGGGGATTACTCTGATTATGATTGAACACCGGTTGCGGGAACTCTTTCGGGTGGCAAACCGCATAATGGTCCTGAATTTTGGTGAAAAGCTCGTGGAAGGCTCTTCAGACGAAGTCATGGCCAATGAAAAAGTAAAGGAAGCTTATTTCGGATCCGAAGACGTCGAGGAGGTTATGAGCTATGCTTGAAGCAACCGGCCTGATGGTGTTTTACGAAAATATGCTGGCCCTCAACAATGTGAGTGTCCGGTGCGACGAAGGCCAGATTGTCGGCGTCTTTGGCGCCAACAGTGCCGGGAAATCGACTCTCATGTACACACTTTCAGGTATTATGGAGGATATCCGGAAAAAAGAAGCCATGGCCGGGGGCGAGAAAATTACGATCCTTGGAGAAATCCGCTATTTCGGAAAAGAAATCATGACCATGAAGCCAAGTCTTCGCGCCAGAAAGGGAATTGTCCTCTGTCCGGAAAGGCGAAGGATTTTCAAAGAAAGCAATGTGTTGGAAAATCTTCGCATTGGCGGGTATCTGGCTAAACCCTCCCAGGCCAAAGAGACCATGGAGTATGTGTTCACGATTTTTCCGGCCCTTGAAAAGCTCAAAAAACGAATCGGCGGTTTCCTCAGCGGAGGTGAACAACAGATGTTAGCCATTGGACGGGCCTTGATGGCCCAACCGAAGCTCTTGCTTCTCGATGAACCGCTTTTAGGCTTGAGCCCCCTGATGCAGGCCATACTCATTAGAGGAACCAAAGTGATTCGCGACCAGCGGAAAATATCGGTCATGGTCACGGAACAATACGCCAGACCTGTGATGCCCATTGTGGACTATGCCTTTATCCTTGAAAACGGCACAGCGGTTATGGAAGGAACCCGGGATGAACTGATGAGCAATCCAGATATTCGCTCAGCCTATTTCGGAATTTAAGGAACGAGGACGCAATAACTTTTCCAACTATGCATCATAACTTCGCGGTTCAAAATGAAGAGCACACGTGGGAGTTTGAAAAACCATGAAGAGTCACGATGAAGCACTGGCAAAAGAAGTCACTTTTACCCGTTTTGATCGGATGAGCGAGCGGTACCCGGACCGGCCGGCGGTGGTCTTTTTGGGAGAATCGTTCAGCTACAGCCGCCTCCGGGATCTGAGCGAGCGGTTTGCCGGCGCCCTGGAAGACATGGGGATCAAAAAAGGCGACAAGGTCATGATCTATATCTCTAACTGTGTCCAATGGGTCATCGGATTTCTGGCCATCCAGAAACTG